>ERZ809224.151-NODE-151-length-75026-cov-33.131838_pt1 | contig 75026 bp, 56 predicted proteins | sample MGYA00520513_ERZ809224 | MGnify/ENA primary metagenome ERZ809224 (study PRJEB31576, sample SAMEA3212658) | Homo sapiens | biome: human-gut; feature: human gut; material: fecal | place: Sweden | collected 2012 ... | reverse complement strand
CGACCAATCCCAAGGAAGCCGTCAACAAAGGTGCAGGCAGCGAAGCGTCCCTGCCCCTAACTTTGCGCGTCCGCAGACGCGCCCCCAAGCTGCTCTTCCCCCAAGATTCCGTGAAGAACCATTGTTTTCCTTTTTGTCGCCCTTGTAACGATAAAAACCAAGTAACATGGGAGGCGACTGCGAAGGGGTCAAGGGGGCGACCGCAGACATGCGTCTGTTTCCATTGCCCCCTTGTCGCGTCCGCAGACGCGAAACCCTCTGCACAACATTGATTGCATAATAACAATATCGCATATTACGCAAACAGCCCTCTGACGCAAGCATCCTGCGCCAGAGGGCTGTTGTTATTTACTGATGCACAACCACGGTATACGGCTTCGTAGAATCGGTTTCGACCTGCGCCTGACCATCCTTCATCGTCACGGTGAAGGTCGCGGCGACACTGCCCTTCGTGTCGGGGATTTCAACCGTCTCGCTCTCGCCGTCCGCCAGCTGGTAAACGTGCAGCTCCACGCCGTCCAGATAGTCGTAATCCGGGCGGTCGTCATGCGCACCCAGCGGCAGCACCGTGCCGGGGCGCACCATCAGCGGCAGGGACATGAAGTCGTGAATCTCCGTCTGCCAGTGGCCGCCTTCGACCTTGCCGCCATCCAGCAGGGACGTCCACGTTCCGTCGGGCAGATAATACTGCACCTCGCCGTCCTTGCGGAAAATCGGCGCAACAAGCAGCGAATCGCCCAGCATGTACTGGCGGTCGAGCATATCGCACGCCGGGTCATCCGGGAACTCCAGCATCATCGGGCGCATCATCGGCACGCCGTGTTCGTGCGCCTCCACCGCCTTGCCGTACAGATAAGGCATCAGGCGGCACTTGAGCTTGGTGAACTTGCGGCAGACATCCACGCTCTCCTCGTCAAACAGCCACGGCACGCGGTAGCTCGTCGAGCCGTGCAGTCGGCTGTGGGAGGACAAGAGGCCAAACTGCACCCAGCGCTTGTAAACATCCGCCGGGGCGGTGGACTCAAAGCCGGAAATATCGTGGCTCCAGTAGCCGAAGCCGCTGTGGCTCATGGACAGACCCGCGCGCAGCGTTTCCGCCATCGAGATGTAGGTCGCGGAGTTATCGCCGCCCCAATGCACCGGGAACTGCTGACCGCCGACCGTCGCGCTGCGGGCGAACAGAATCGCTTCGCCCTCGCCCTTGCGATCCTTCACAACGTCAAAGACGACCTTGTTGTACAGGTAGGTGTAATAGTTGTGCATATAGACCGGGTCGCTGCCGTCGAACCACCGGATGTCGCGCACCGGGATGCGCTCACCGAAGTCGGTCTTGAAGCAGTCCACGCCCATGTCCATCAGCTTATAGAGGTAAGAAGCGTACCACTTGCAGGCATCCGGATTGGTGAAATCGACAATCGCCATGCCCGCCTGCCACATATCGGTCTGGAAGAGGCTGCCGTCGGTCTTTTTCAGCAGGTAGCCATGCTCCATGCCTTCCTTGAACAGCGGCGACGCCTGACCGATGTACGGGTTAATCCAGCAGCAGATATGCAGCCCCTTCTCGTGGTAGCGCTTGAGCATTCCCACCGGGTCAGGGAATGTGTCGTGATCCCACTCGAAATCACACCAGTTGAAGCCCTTCATCCAGTAGCAGTCGAAGTGGAACACGGACAGCGGAATGTCGCGCTCCGCCATGCCGTTGATGAAGGAGGAAGTCGTCTGCTCGTCGTAATTCGTGGTGAAAGAGGTGGACAGCCACAGACCGAACGACCACGCGGGCACAAGCGCCGGGCGACCCGTCAGCGCGGTGTACAGGTCGAGCGTGTCCTTCGGCGTGCCGCCGTAAATCACGTCGTAGACCATCGTTTCGCCCTCGTGCGAGAACTGGACGCGCTCCACCTTTTCCGTCGCGACTTCAAAGGACACGTCGCTTGCGTTCTCCACCAGCACACCGTAACCGCGGTTGGTCATGTAGAACGGGATGTTCTTGTACGCCAGCTCCGACGCCGTGCCGCCGTCCGCGTTCCACATATCAACCGTCTGACCGTTCTTGACGTACGCGCCGAAGCGTTCGCCCAGACCATAGACGCATTCGCCCACGTCCAGCTGGAGGCTCTCGGACATGTAGGACGTGCCGTGCGGCAGAAGCGAGCAGGGCGTGCCGTCCTTTTTCAGCGCACGACCCATGCCGCGCCAACCGGACGTCGTCAGGATGCGGTCGCCGACCATATAGTCCACCGCCCAGTTGCCGCCCTTGCTGACGCGCGCAGTCAGGTCGCCGGAGGTGAAGTAGGCGTAGTCGTCATCCTCGCGGATTTCAGGCGTCACGTTCTCCTCATACGTCGTAAACTGAGGATCCTTGCGCGGCGTGCCGGCAAAGTGCGTCACCTGCACGCGGATGATGTTCCTGCGCGGCGCGGTGAACACAATGTCGAGCGAGCCGCCGTCGAGAATATCGCCGCGGTGGCGAATCGGGCGGCAGGCGCTGATGATGTGCAGCTCCTTGTCGCTCTTGATGACGCGCACGGTCTGCGTGGCGTAGGACATCACATAGTCCTGCCGGATGACCCAGTAACCTTGCGTAAAACGCATGTTGATGCTCTCCTTTATGATCATATTGATGGCTCTTTTCATGCGCACAGGGCGCGGAAACCGCCGTCTTTAGTCCGTGATGATTTTCACCACAACCGGCATGTCGCTTTGGTAATCCCCCAAGTCTACATGCAAGGCTTCGCCGTCGCGCGTCCACGCGACCTGCGCGGGATTGCCCAGCACCTCCACCTTCCGCACAATGCCGTGCCAGAGCGGCAAGTGGCTCGCGTCCGCCTCGCGCAGAGAGCGAATGTGTAGCTTGCCGTCCGCCGGGCACGCCATGCACGCCGCGTAGATGTTTCCGCCGCGGCAGGTGAAGCGGAAGTCCTCGCTGGTGAAGTTGCGGGACGCGCCGTCGGCAAACTGCCCCTCCTGAATCTTCGTCGGGCCTTCCTGATTGATGCGCCACAAGCCCGTTCCGTGGATGCACTCGTCATTGACGCGCATCCAGTCCGCCAGTTTGTGCAGGATCTCAACGTCCTTGTCCGCCAACGTGCCGTCCGGCTTCGGGCCGAAATTCAGCAGCAGGCGGCCGTTTTTGCTCACCACGTCCAGCAAGTCCTGCACAATCTCCTGCGGCGCTTTGTAGACCGCCTTGTCCGGCTGCACAGAGTAGCACCAGCTGCCGCGCATGACGGACGTGTCCGACTGCCACAGGAACGGCTTCGCTTCCGCGAACTGCCCGCGCTCAATGTCCGGCACGCCGATGCCGAACGGGAATGCGTCGTGCTTGTAGTTGATAACGCACCCGCCGCGGCTTTCCATCACGTTGAAGTAGTACGCGGCGAAGCGCTGCAGGTACGGCTTAACGGCGGAATGCTGAATCCACCAGTCGAAATAGAGGATGCGCGGATGATAGCGGTCGACAATTTCGCAGCAGCGCAGCAGCCAGTCCGTCAGGAACTCATCCGTCGGCATCGGCTCGGAGAACAAGTTCTGATTCTCCCGTTCGGGCATGGCTGGCCACGCGTAATCCCCCAAGTGCATCGGCTGCTTGATGTCGCTGTCAAACTCCTGCCCATGCCCCAGGAACCACCAGTGCTCCACGCGATGGCTCGATGCGCCCAGCGTCATGCCCGCACGCTCCGCCTCCACCAGCAAATCGCCCATGATGTCCCGGTGCGGGCCCATTTCCGCCGCGTTCCAGTGGGACAGCTCGCTCCGGTAATTCTGGAATCCGTCGTGATGCTCCGCCACCGGCACGATGTAATCCGCCCCCGCTTCCCGGAACAGATTCACCCACGCCTGCGGATCGAACGCTTCCATCTTGAACTGCGGAATGAAATCCTTGAAGCCGAAATCCTTCGGCTGCCCGTAATGCTGGCAGTGGTACTCGTATTCCGGCGAACCCTTGATGTACATGTTCCGCGCGTACCAGTCATGATACGCCGGAACAGAAAACACGCCCCAGTGTAGGAAGATACCCAGCCGTTTCTCCCGATACCAGTCCGGCACAGGATGGGTGCTGAGCGATTCCCACGTCGGGTGATATTTTCCCGCTGCGTTCACCGCGTCGATTTCCTGCAAATAACGCTCCCGATTCATCGCATACTCCTTTCAAAAATGAAAAGAACAATACTATTTTCCACTCAAAGAGTACGACAAACAAGTGAAAAATCCTTGCGCCAAAGCAAAAAAATGTCCGAAAACTTTTCCGAAAATCCGTGCAATCAGCCCAAACGTCTGTTTTTTCTTGACTTCTCAATCGTTTTCGCAAAATTTTCCCCGCTCCCCCGCTTGCCTTTTTTCTCTTTTGCCTGTATCATGAGGGTATTCCACGCACGGTGCCAAAACGATTCACGCCAAAAAGGAGGATTCTCCATGCTTTCCAACGAAGCCATCCACCAGCAGGTGGAAAACCTGCTGTCCCAAATGACACTGGAAGAAAAAGCCGCCCAAATGGTGCAGGTTCCCTACACCGTCGTCGGGCGCGAGGAAGCATTACGCTGGGCAAAGCTCGGCGCAGGTTCGTTCCTGCACGTTCTGGGCGACGACGCGCGCGAGGTGCAGCAGGCGGCGCTCCATAGCCGTCTGGGCATCCCCGTGCTGTTCGGCATTGACGCCATCCACGGGCATGGGCTGAATGACCACGCCACCATCTTTCCGTCGCAGCTATCTTGCGCCTGCGCGTGGGACAAGGACATCGCGCGCGAAATGGGCGAAGTGACGGCGCGCGAAGTCGCCACCGACGGGCTGCACTGGACGTTCTCGCCCGTGCTGTGCCTGGGGCGCGACACCCGCTGGGGGCGCGTCGACGAAACCTTCGGCGAAGACCCCTATCTGGCGGGTGAATTAGGCGAAGCAATCGTGCGCGGCTATCAGGGCGACGATTTGTCCGACGGCGAGCATATTCTGGCGTGCGCCAAGCACTACATCGGCTACGGCGAGGCGGTCGGTGCGCGCGATGCCTGCGACACGGAAATGACGTACCGCCGCCTGCGCGAGACGTTCCTGCCGCCGTTCGAGAAGGCGTTCCGGGCAGGGTGCGCAACGGTCATGACGGCATATGGTTCCATCGACGGCACGCCCTTCACCGCCGACGAGAAGAGCATGAAGGCGATTCTGCGCGGCGACGCGGGCTTTGACGGCTTCAGCGTCACCGACTGGAACAACTGCCATTCGCTTCTGACCGCCCAGCACGTCGCGGCGGACATGCCCGAAGCGTCCGTGCTGGCTGCCAAGGCAGGCAACGACATGATGATGACCTCCCTCGGCTTCTACGATGCGGCGATTGACGCGGTGCGCTCCGGCAAGCTCGACGAAGCCGTGCTGGACGACGCGGTGCGCCACATTCTGACCGTCAAGTGCCGCATGAATCTGCTGGCGCAGCCGGAGAAGAGCGGGCGTCCGGGGTGCATCGGGTGCGAGGAGCATCAGCAGGCGGCGCTTCGGGCGGCACGCAAGTCCATCACCCTGCTTAAAAACGACGCGCACACCCTGCCCTTGACATCCGTCCGCCGTGTGGCGGTCATCGGTGCGAGCGCGGACGACATTCGCGCGCAGTATGGCGACTGGACGTACTTCACGCATCCCAAACTCATCCCGAACCGCCCCGCCGTCCGCCCATATGTGACGATTCGCGAGGGCATCGAGGCCATCGGCGCGCAGGAGAATTTCGATGTTGTGTACCACCGCGGGTGCGGCGTGCTTCCTTCGGATGCTGACAACATTCCGGGTGCGGTGGCTGCGTGCCGGAATGCGGATGCGATTGTGCTTGTCGTGGGCGATGTTTACGCACAGTACGGCGAAACGAAAGACCGCGCCGACCTCGCCCTATCCGGGCGGCAGCTGGAGCTCTACCGCGAGCTGCGTGCGCTGGGGATTCCGCTGGTGACGGTGCTGCTGTCCTCCAAGCCGCTGGCGATTCCGGAAATTGCCCATTCGACAGATGCGCTCGTGTGTGCCTTCAACGGCGGCATGTTCGGCGGTCAGGCGGTCGCGGAAGCGATTTTCGGGCGGCTGAATCCGTCCGGGCGGCTGCCCATCAGCTTCCCGCACCATTCGGGGCAGGTGCCGGTGTACTACAACCATCTCCCCGGCTGGCACTGGGGACACTACAGCGACCTGCCTGCCGAGCCGCTGTTCACCTTTGGCGAGGGCATCGGCTATGCGCCGTTTGTCTACCGCGATTTGGCGGTGGATGCGGATTCGCTCACGCTGTCGGTGAAGGTGCGCAACGCGGGCGACATTGCGGGCGAAGAGACGGTTCAGGTGTACCTGCGCGACTGCGTATGCGAGGTGATGCAGCCTGTGAAGCAGCTGATTGCCTTCCGCAAGGTGCTTCTGCAGCCGGGCGAGGAGCAGGAAGTCACCTTCCATCTCGACCGCACCGCGTTCACCTACATCAACCGTGCGGAAGAGCGTGTTTTCGCGCCGGGCGACTTCATGCTGATGGCGGGGCACAGCGCGAAGGACGAGGACTTGCTGAAAGAGACGGTGTGGGTGGGGTGACCCAAGGGGCGCTGCCCCTTGACCCCGCAAGGGACTTCGTCCCTTGACCCTTTCGCGCGATTGAGTTGGTGACTTTTTCATACAACTTCCGCGTGTTGATTGGAGGAACCCAAGGGGCGCTGCCCCTTGACCCTGCCAAAGGGTCTTCGACCCTCTGGACTCCCTTTCGCGCGATTGAACTGGTACTACTCTCAGGCAATGCCCGCGTGTTGGGCTTTGGAAAAGTGCCATTGTAAAAAGGGCTGCCGTGCAGATTGTGCATGGCAGCCCTTTGCTATTTGGGTATCAACCGATGGAGTACAAGGCAACTACCTTTGCAACCATCGTGATATACTTAATCTGAATCGCATTCCGTGCGTCTTCGTCCATCGCAAGATAGTCCGCAACGCTGATTTTCTGCGCCGTTTCGCCCTCGGCAGGAATCGTCGTCAGCATACTGCGCTGCTGATCCAGTTCGCACTGCACGCGCGCGCCCGCATTGCGTGCGCCAATGCCGATTTTCTTCTCCGTAAAGGGATTGTATTCATAGTAGGAGATGACAATGGGGCTGCCCGCAATCAGGTTGCGGTACGTCGCCGTTTCCGCCATCACCGCGCAGGACGTGTAAACATCTGTGCCGTTCTCATCCACCGTGTACTTCAAGCCGAAAATAGCAACCGTCGGCTCGTTGTTCTCGTCAATGGTCACAACCGTATTCGTGCCCAAGCCATTGCTTTGCAGCTTGATGGCGTACTTGCCGCCGTCATTCGGGAACGGTACGCTGACATACTGCGCATTTTCGAGCTTCGCGGCTTCCTCCAGCGTCGAAACGCCATTTTCATCCGCAATCCAATAGTAGACCTTGACCTTCACTGCCGAGCGCGCCGCCAGATCCAGCGGGGTACGGATGCACGGGCCGTCCGTTTCATCCACATACTTCGCCTTGCCGGACGCGTGCGTAATAACGTCCACAGCCGCATCCGTCGTCTGGAAATCGTAAATTGACGCATTCGGGTCTTCGTAGGTGAAGTCGATGCCCGCCGCCTTGCACTGGTCGGCAAACGTTTCTTCCGTCACCGCTTCTGCCACGGGAGATGCCACGGTGTCCACTTCACCCTTTTCCGCGCGAGATAGCGCCGCATTCACTGCCGCAATCACTGCTTCGCTGGATACGGTCGCCTGACTGACCGTATCAACGTCGGTATTGCCCGCCACAAGGATAGCCTCAATCATCTTGTCGATGGCAACATCACCCAAGCCTGCCGTTTCGCTCTGTGACACGACTTTGATATCCGCAATCGCATCCGCCGTCATTTCAACACGCAGGGTAATTGCGCCGTTGTTGCCGTCCGCAGAAACCGTGTAAGTTCCGGGCGTATACGCGCCGTCTGCCATTGCTGCCCCACCCGCGCAGAACAGGGACAGCGCCATCAGCGTTGAAAGTGCTCTTCTTTTCATAACCAATCCTTCTTTCCGCATACAGTTTGCATGCTTATGATAATATTATTATATCATTCGTTAATCGTTTGTCAAGAATGCTACGAAAATATATTTTTTCAGCAAAACGACCGAACCCGCTTCACCGCGCCGTTCGGTCGTTTTTGATGCCCATTTTCCGCAGCAGGAACGCTGCAATCTTCCTTCCCCAGTGCTGCCGTTCCAGATGCGCCACGGGCAGTTCTTTCACGCGGTAATCCTGCTGTGCCAGCCACACGTCCAGCAGCCGCTCCGCCAGAAAACCATGCACCCGCTTATCCCGCGCGCTGTAGCCCGTCGTATCAATTTCCGCCGCGTCCAGCAGGGGGAAGAGCCACGATGCATAGCTTTGCAGCGCGTCCCGGCGCATCAGCATCAGGTTGAACCGATGCCCGGATCGGCGCGCCATCACGCGGTCAAACACGCGCTCCTGCCCCGGATGCAGCCGCGCAAGCGCCGCCCGCGTCTTCCGCAAATCCTCCTCGTGGTGCGCATGGGCATACTGCGTGAAATTCGTTTCCAGCCAGTAGTGCCGCTTTTTCGGCAAAAAAATATCCGCCGTATCAAGCAGGGGCAGCAGCTGCGCGCGCGTCAGAATGCGCTTTTGCGGGCAGCCTGTCCTGCGGAGGGAGAAGTAGCGCCGATAATGGCACAAGCCGTACCAGTCCGCATCAACATTGTGCGCCATCCAGTACAGCACCGTCAGTTCGCAGTAGCTGCCGTTCTTCGCGCTGATATTTTCGCCCGTGTCGTCGCGCATCAGCCCCAGCGGCGGATGAATCGCCGCGCCCGCCTGAATTGGCGTATACAGCGCATCTGTCGGCAGCGCGTACTTTTCGTGCAGCGCCACGGCAAAAAAGATGCGCGGCTGTTGCATGCTTCTCCCCCCTTCCTACGCTGCATTGTACCATGCTCCCTGCCTTCCGTCAACAGCGAATGCGGACGGAAGTTGTAAATTTTCCATTCTTCTGCCGGTTTTCGTTGACAATCGCCTTCTTTTTATGCTATTCTTCAGGTTGGAGTATCATAGAAAGGAATGGCATTGATTATGAAGAAATGGCTGATAGCGCTGCTGACGCTGCTCGCGCTGAGCCTGAGCGTTGCCTTCGCCGCGGAAGCGAATGATATCACAGAGGACTGCAAGTTCAAGGTGTGCAGTTCCGGGCGGAAATACACGCTGATGACGGACAAGAAGTATACTTCTTACTGGGAGAGCAACAAAATCAAAACCCCATGGATCGCAATTACCGCGCCGGAGGGCAAGCCAATTGCCGGGCTTTATGTCTGCTTCGGCAACATGCCTGAATCGTGGGAAATCCAGACCAGCGACGACGGCAAGGACTGGTTCACCGCCGTGCCGGGCGACACGCGCTTCCTCCACGCGTATGTTGCGCTGCCGCAGCCCGCGCAGCATGTCCGCTTGGCGGTGACAAGCGAGAAGAAAACCGCCCTGCGCATCAACGACCTGTTTGTGCTTTCTGAGGGCGATTTGCCTGACTGGGTGCAGGTATGGCAGCCGACGGAGGAGAAGGCGGATATCCTCTTCCTCTCCACGCACCCGGATGATGAGCTGATTTTCTTCGGCGGCGCGATTCCCACCTACGCTGTCGAGCAGCAGCGCAAGGTGGTTGTGGCGTACTTCAGCCGCTCCAACACCACCCGCTCCTCCGAGCTGCTCAACGGTCTGTGGCACATGGGCGTGCGGACGTATCCGGTCATTGGCAATTTCAAGGACAGCTATGCCAAAAATCTCAAAGCAGCCTATAAAACTGCGGGCGGCAAAGGCAAAGTCAACGAATGGATTGTGGGGCTGTATCGGCAGTACAAACCGGAAGTCGTTGTAACGCAGGACACCAATGGCGAGTATGGCCACAAGCAGCACATGATGATTGCTGACGCCGCCCAGAACTGCATTGCGTTGGCAGCAAACGAGGATGAGTTCACCGCGTCCACCATTGCATACGGCACTTGGCAGGTCAAAAAGCTGTACCTGCACCTGTACCCCGAAAATCAGATTACGTTTGACTGGACGGTTCCGCTCAAGAGCATGAATGGCGCGACCGGCATCGAGCTGGCGGAAGAAGCCTATACCCTGCACAAGACGCAGGCATCCTCCGGCATGAGCGTCACCGAAACGGGCACGAAGTACGACAACCGCGTGTTCGGTCTGGCGTTCACGACCGTAGGCGAGGATGTCCGCAAAGACGACTTCCTCGAAAACATCTACGACGCGCCCGGTTCTTACGATGCGGCGGCAAACAACGTAGAGGCAACGCCCGCGCTCACCGAAGTGCCCGCATACATGGCGCACATGCCCGCCCTCAACGCCAAGGGTTTCCTCGATGAAGGCGAATACCTCTACTCTTCCGAGGACGAGGGACTGTGGATTTACATCAGCCAGACCAGCAAAGTCATCATCCAGCGCAAATACGACGCAACCCAGCCGCTGACGTGGTTTGAGGCGGATCTGTACGGCGATTTGGACGCGGGCGAAATGCTCCGCACGGTGCAAAACGACCCGGAGAAGATGGGCAAAGTGCGTGTGGACGCGACCGAAACCGCAAAGAAGCACAACGTCGTTTTTGCGATGAACACGGACTACTACACTTACCGCGTCGCCGTGAACAACAACCGCCACACGGGCATTGTCATCCGCGATGGGCGCATTCTCTATGACGACCCGTACACCGAAAAGCAGGTAACGAACTCCATGTTCCCGAATCTGGACATGCTGGCGTTCATGCCTGACGGCAGCCTTAAAGTCTACCACAGCTGGGAAAAGACGGCGCAGGAGTTCATCGACGAGGGGGTACAGACGGTATACTCCTTCGGCCCGTATCTGCTGCTGGACGGCAAAGTGTCCGAGCGCGCCTACGCCAACAACGAGAACAAGAATCCGCGCTGCGCCATCGGCATGGTCGAACCCGGTCACTACGTCGCCATCATGTGCGAAGGGCGCCTGAAGCGCTCCGCAGGCGTTACCATCAGCTATCTGGCGAAGATGATGCGCGCTAAGGGCTGTCAGGTCGCCTTCAACATGGACGGCGGGCAGACGGCAGTGATGGTCTTCATGGGCAAGCAGCTCAACCAGATTGGCGCTTACGACGGCGGCAAGACCAACTCCCGCCCGACAAGCGAAGTGCTGGGCTTCGGCACATCCGAGCAGGTCGGGACGTACGAAGTGCAATAAACATACGATATCGGGGCAGAAGAACGCGCTTCTGCCCTGTTTTTTCCCGAAAAAATCGCGAAATTACGGCTCTCACCCTTGACGTGACAAGCACCAAAATGCTATAATAAAGCGTTTTCAAGCTACTATTTCGCGGGAAATGCCGGTTTGCGGCGCTTCCCTGACTTTTTCAGGAGGGATTTTCTGATGTCTGGGCATTCCAAGTGGCATAATATTCAGGCGAAGAAGGGCAAGGCGGATGCTGCCCGCGGCGCTGTTTTCACCAAGATTGGTCGTGAAATCGCGATTGCTGTGCGCGATGGCGGCGCAAACCCCGAATCCAACGGCAAGCTGCGCGACATCATTGCCAAGGCGAAAGCCAACAATATGCCGAATGACAATATTCAGCGCTCCATCAAGAAGGCGAGCGGTGAACTGTCCAACGTGACCTACGAGCAGATCACCTATGAAGGCTATGCGCCCGGCGGCGTTGCGGTCATCGTTGATACCATCACCGACAACCGCAACCGTACCGCTTCCGACGTGCGCCACTGCTTTGCCAAGAACGGCGGCAACCTCGGCACGACCGGCTCCGTCAGCTTCATGTTCGACGAGAAGGGCGTTCTGGTGGTGGAGCGCACCCCCGGTTCGGACGAAGAAGAAATGATGATGATGGCGCTGGACGCTGGTGCGGAAGACATGAAGGTGGATGACGACGCCTACGAAATCTACACCGCGCCGAACGACTTCTCCACCGTCCGCGAAGCGCTGGAGAAGCAGGGTGTCACCTTCCTGACCGCTGAAGTGGACAAGATTCCGCAGAACACGGTTGCGCTGCCTGACGAAGAAACGATCCAGAAGATTCAGAAGCTGCTGGAGATGCTGGAGGACAACGACGACGTGCAGAACGTGTACCACAATGCCGAACTGCCGGAAGAAGAGGACGACGAGGACTAATCCTCCGTCGATTTTCAAATTCCCTTGCCGAGGAGGTTTCCTTTTTGGCAAGGGGATTTTTTGTCTAATTTCTGATACTATTTCCAGATTCACCTGCGCCATCTGCTTGCGCCTTTTGCAATGTCCTGTTATTCCGCCCAAAACAAAAAATACCGCAGATTTCTCTGCGGCGTTCGTGGCTCAAATAGGATTCGAACCTATGACACTTCGGGTATGAACCGAATGCTCTGGCCAGCTGAGCTATTGAGCCAAATGGTTGCGGGGGTAGGACTTGAACCTACGACCTCCGGGTTATGAGCCCGACGAGCTACCAAGCTGCTCTACCCCGCGTCATTCCATCGCTTTTATCGGCGACATTGATTATTATACCCTATTCCAACGGTTTTGTCAAGAGGGTGCGGAAAGTTTTTTTGCAGCAGAAGCAGAGGATGAAAACGCGGCTGCTGACCTTCTTTCCTGAAAACCAGCAGCCACGCTGTATTGATTCTATTTAGGCAGTGAGGGGGATTATTCCCACACTCTCAGACTTAACACATTCTGTATAATTTATGTGTGTCCGATTCCAAGTGATGGCTCTGATTCTCTGTGGCATTCCTATTCCACTGCCTGTACAGACTCCGGTTATCATTCTGTTATCAGGGTGATAACAGGGAAGACTGCTTTGCTGTAGCGGTTTGAGAGATTCCACAAGTATAGTATAGCGCAGAACGGGTGCTGATGCAAGAGAAAAGACACTTCGGGGAGCAAAGCAATTTGAAGTTTATCATGGTTTTGCCATTGAATCAGATATGCTTCTCTTGCATTTGAATGTGACCAAGAGTAGGGAAAAGCCAGTTAACCCTAACCACCGACTCGAACACGATACAGTTAGGATTGCTCATTCTGTTTTGATATGCTCTAATGTTCGTAAAATTATTCGTAAAGTATTGAACGAGATTTCTGCTCATGCTATAATGGAATCGAAAGGAGTGGTCTGCTCATGGCAATCATTAGCCCTGTGTCCGATTTGCGCAATTACAACACCGTTCTTGAACAGGTTTCCGCTGGTTCACCGGTGTATCTGACAGTCAATGGGCGTGGCCGCTTTACGATCCGCGATATTGCGGACGATGAAGAATTCGAGAAGGCAAAGGCGATGCTCCGCCTGATGTGCGAGCTCAATACGGGCATCCGTTCGGGAGAGGAAGAAGGCTGGGTGTCCGAGGATGATGTCCGGGCACACTTCCACAGCAAACGCAAATAAGGATTGAATACTCCCCGATTGCCGTTCGTGACCTCGAACGCGTCTGGGCGGAGGTTTTTGAATCTTCTGTCAGTGAAGAAACCACAACGAAATTCGTGACGTTCAAGTCCTATATGGTATTCTACAAGGTGGAGACCGATCGGATGCTGGTCAGCAGAGTGGTCTATGGAAAGAGCGACTACATGCGTACCATTTTCCGTAATGCACATGAGAAGTGATCCATGAAGCGCTGGCGATTATGCCGGTGTTTTTCTTCGTAATACATCATAGAAGGATATTCAAATCCAAAAACCTTTACCATACAGCCGGAATTATGGTATAATATTCATAGGGTTATCGGATTGTATCTCTCAACGCCGCAGCTCATCTGCTATCTTGCTCACAGGAATGGAGTTGAAAGCATGGTTCATCATTCGTATCCCATACAGATGGAAATCGCAGGATCAACGGCGATGTGGACCAGACCGGACAGCGGTGACAGTCCTGTCAGCTATCCGGCACCGACGTATTCGGCCTGCAAGGGCATCTTTGAATCCATCCTTTTCGGGCCGGATGTGGAGATCATTCCAACCAGGGTTGAAATATGCGCTCCTGTTCAGTTTCATTCATACGCAACAAACTACAAGGGACCGTTGCGCCAGAAAAAGAGCATTGACCTTGGAAATGCATATCAGATGTATTCGACCGTTCTGATTGATGTATGCTATCGGCTCTACGCGGTGGTTGTGCCCAATCACAGGAAGGATACGCTTTCTGAAAAAACTCTGGAATGGGACAGACGGACAACGTCGCCCGGTCATGCATACCAGGAGATTTTCAACCGGCGCTTGCAACGGGGGCAGTGCTTTGCTATTCCCTCGTTGGGCTTGAGAGAGTTTACGGCCAGCTACTTTGGCCCCTTCCGGGACGGGACAAAGGTATGTACCGATATGGAGGATATTCACATTCCTTCCACGCTGCGGCAGGTATTTCCCGATGGGCACAAATCGAAGGTTTCATACCGCTTTGACAACGACGTGACGATTCATGCCGGGACGCTGGTGTTCCCGCCCAAGAGAGGTGTTCATTTTGATCAATGAATTGTCATCCCTGTCCAAAGCACTGGAACAGGCGGGAATCGTTCCATTGAAATCCTATAGAAATTACATTCCGCTGCCCAATGTGAGCGCGAAGGCTCCCTGTATCCGAATCTGGGTAAAGGGTGGGCAGGTGGTTGATTTTGAGGCTATCGATCGGGCACTTGCAATGCAGCTGCGAAAATTCGGATCAAATCAGGCCTCGTTTCCCGGGCTCAATCTCATCAGCCTGTACCGCGTAACGGATGAATCAGAGAAAAAGTTGGTTGCGCAATGCATCGAGAAACCGGAAAGCATCGATGCCTTGCAGCTTCATGCCTTATGCAAAGAGAATGCGTGGGAACCGCATCAGAACAGCCGTATCAAGAATTGCTTTTCTGCAACCCCAAGGAAAATGGCCGGTCTGCTCGAAACTGCCGGCAATCCAAAAGAAAACCTGCTGAATACTCTGGCGGCAGAATGTGCGCCGTTTGCCAATGCGCAGGTACTGCACGAATCATTGACAAAAGCGGTATTTGCAAAGCTGGAAAAGAAGCAGGACGTTGGGCTGGCCTTGCTGATTCTTTTCCAGCTGGGTGATGCCAGTAAGCCGTGCAAAGATGACAAGCGGAACATCTCCGTATTCTTTGACACAGACGCATATGATACCTATGGCATGTATGCAGCAAGCAGGGAGTTTACTACATATCTGAATACAGCATTTCTTCAGGCGGAGAGAATCGTGACGAGCAATACAACCGAGGATGGATTGATAGATTCATTCGGACAAATCTATGTGCCGACCAATTCTCCAATGCCAAAGGTTAAGCTTGCCGCGGGGTTTGAGCCGGCATTGTATACGATGTTCGACGGGCAGCCCTGCCAGAACAGATATCATAACTTTGATGACAAACGCGATTCCTACCCGTTATCCGCACAGCACCGTGTCCAGTTTCAGGCTGCCTTGAATTGGCTTGGCGGGGATGCCGGGAACAAAGGCGTCACTTGGCTGAATACAGGCAAAGGCGAAGCAGTATTCGCATATCCCAGCTCACTACCGGAGGCTCCGCTTCCTTATGTGCAGTTTTTTGGTCATCCTGATCGATCGAAAACCTTCAAAGAAATCTCCAGAAGCCTTTTGGCTGCATTCAACGGGATTCCGCCAAAGAATAGACCCGAAGGCGTTCAGGTATTTGTGCTCAAAAAGATCGATAATGGACGCACAAAGATTCTTTACTCTCAGTCTGCCTCGGCAGACGCGTTGATGCATGCCGCTGAAAACTGGGAGATGGCCTGCAATGATCTTCCGGGTTTTGCTGCCATGAAACCTTCAACACCGTTTCCTGTTGATGTTGCCGCTATTGTCAATCAGGTTTGGCGACAGAATGGAGAATCATCGACAGTATCCGCCATGCATCCCTATGAGGGGATCGGGCTGTTCCTTCATCAGGCACAGCATCGGCTGCTTCTGCATGAGCTGCACATTCTCGTTCAGCATGGTATGCCGCTATTCATCCATGCAGGTCCTTTGCTGCACAGTGGAAGAAAGTGCAGCCGCGTTGCTCAGCTGGAACAGATCCTGCCCGTTCTGTCCATGCTTCTGTTCTTCAGCGGAAATAGAAAGGATGATTATATGGAAGCTACACCCTACCTGATGGGACAACTGCTCAAGGCCTCCGATGAGCTGCATGCGCTGTACTGCAAGGTGGTGCGTAACAATCAGATTCCGCCGCAGCTTGTGGGCTCTGCCCTGTTTGTTGCCGCGAGCGAAACGCCGGGTAGAACGCTGTCCCAGCTTTCCGTGAGAATGGCGCCTTACCTGTCATGGGCAAAGCAGTACCGCACGAAGAATGAAGATTCCAGCGGTCTGGCAGGATGGTACCTGAAGGTATTTGAGCAAATCGCCAACAAGCTTGCGACAGAGTATTCTGTTCCCATGCGTTGGAGTGATGCCCAGAAGGCACAGCTGTTTATCGGATACATCGCTTCCTTCCCCAAGCAGGAGAAGCAGGATGAAAGCAATGCCGAATAATCAGAGCAAAGGAGAGTAGAGCAAGATGAGTGTGGATTTCAATCGTGCAACCGGGCTTTTGATTCTCGAGGTTGTCAATTCCAATCCGAATGGGGATCCTGACCGTGAAAACGATCCTCGCCAGCGCCCGAATGGACTGGGTGAGATTTCGCCCGTATCTGTCAAGCGGAAAATCCGTGATTTGATCGAGGATCATGACGGCGTGTTTTTCCAGAGCTTGCCCGAAGCGTACATCCGTCAGGCGGATCTCTATTGCATCTTGGAATCCCGTGGGCGCGACAGGGCAGCAATTACAAAAGAAATGAATGACAACCCCAATTTTATGGACAGCACATTTGTCAGAAAGTATTGGGATGCCCGCATTTTTGGCAACACCTTTTTGGAGGATGGCGGCAACAAGGAGTATATCAAGACCGGCGCGGTTCAATTCGGCATGGGCCTGTCCATCTCGCCGATCAGCATTGTCCGCCATACCAATACCAACAAGGCGGGCGTTGAGGAAGGCAAGAAAAGCGGCATGGCTCCCCTGGCCTATCGGGTCGTGGAGCACGGTGTTTACTGCATGCCCTTTTATGTGAATCCCAATTACGCCGCCAAGAGCGGATGTACAGCGGCGGACATTGAATTGCTCAAGCGCGCCATCCCCTACATGCTTGACTTGACTCGATCCAATATCCGCCCCGACGTGCGCCTGCGCCACGCATGGTACATGGAGCACAAGAACAAGCTGGGAAGCTGCCCGGACTATCTGCTGATCGACGCATTGACGCCAAAGCGGATCGGAAATGCCGAGGAACCCTCCTCGAGCTGGAAGGACTATCAGGATGTTGCCGACCTTCCCGAAGAGCTGAAGCAGCGTCTTGCCGGTGTTCAGGATCTTGCCAACGTCTGATGGATAAAGAATATCTCGCGCACAGCGCACACGATGGTTTTCCTGCGCAAACCTATCTGAATCATGTACAGAATGTCCATGATGACGCTGTTCGATATGCGAAGGAAGCGGCTGCATTTGCGGCAAAGCAGGAAGACGGCATGGCATTGGTCAGCGCTGTCACCAACGCGGCATCGCTGCATGATCTGGGCAAGCTTGAGGAAGAAAATCAAGCTGCCCTGCATGCCGGAAATCAGCCGCATCTGCCCATCAACCACACAGATGCCGGCACGGCGCTTTTGCTTCATGAGAACAAAATGTACTCTGCAGTCTGTGTCATGTCGCATCACCGGGGTCTTCCGGATTTTCCGAAAGAATGCTGTCACGGCAGCGAGGCTTTCCGTGATACCGATATCGCATCAGCGACAGACAGCAAGCTGCCGGAGCTGAAAGCCATCCATCTGGATCTCTTTGGGGAGAAGACCGCAGACGAACAGCCGGCAGCCGGGTGCCGCTCGGTATTCATGCGCCTGGCGCTTTCCTGTCTGGCAGATGCCGACCACGGAGATACGGCGAGACATTACGGGCAGGAACCCATGGATGGGCGGCAGGATGAACTGCGTCCGGCAGAGAGACTGCAGGTGCTGAATGCCTACGTCAGCAGTCTTCGGGCAGAGGATGAGCGTTCCCGTTTACGGGCACAGATGTATCAATGCTGCAGAGACAGCAAGATCAATGACCATGTCGTTGCCTGTGACAGTCCGGTGGGGTCCGGAAAGACCACTGCCGTGATGGCATACATGCTCAGTCAGGCGAAAAAGCATCACCTTCGCAGGATTTTTGTGGTGCTTCCTTTTACAAGCATCATTTCGCAGTCGGTGGAAACCTATCGCAGATGTTTGGTTCTTCCGGGTGAAGAGCCGAACAAAATCGTTGCGGAGGTTCACCATCGGGTGGATTTTGAATCAGAAAGTGTCCGTCACCTTTCTACGCTGTGGAAGGCCCCTGTTATTGTCACAACAGCGGTAGCGTTTTTTGAGACGCTGGCCTCAAACCGGCCATCTGCCCTCAGGCGGCTGCATGAATTGCCGGGAAGTGCTATTTTTGTTGATGAAGCACACGCCGCATTGCCTTCGCATCTTCTGCCGGTTGCATGGAAATGGATCAACTGCTTCGCTGACGAGTGGAATTGCCATTGGGTTCTTGCGTCGGGTTCTCTCAACAGATTCTGGACGATTCAGCAGATTGCGGCAGCCGGAACCCGGCGAGTGCCATATCTGGTTGACAACGCGCTTCGTTCCGCGCTGGCGCAGTATGAGCAGAACCGCATCCGGTATCTCTGGAATCCCGCACTCATGACAAGTGAAGCGCTTGCACAATGGGTCAATTCCTTTCCGGGACCGCGGCTTCTCATCGTCAACACGGTTCAAAGCGCAACGGTGATCGCAAAGACGATCATGCAGCTGTATGGGCGTAATCGGGTGGAGCATCTGTCCACAGCACTGACCGCCAGAGATCGCGCGAGGACGCTGGCACGCGTTCGGCAGCGGCTTCGGGATTCATCCAACTGTGACTGGACGCTTGTCGCGACATCGTGCGTGGAGGCCGGCGTTGACTTTTCGTTTTCTGTTGGCTTTCGTGAAACGGCATCGTTGTCATCGCTGCTTCAGGCATCGGGGCGAGTCAACCGGAACGGAAAAACAAAGAATGCGCTCATGTGGTCCTTCGGCCTCAACTACGCAGACGATGCGCTGCTGAAGGAGCACCCCATCATCAAACATGCGGCTACAGTGTTAACCAAAGAGTTCCTTGAAAAAGACCGTCCGATTCTTCCTACTTCGGTTACCGACTCCATTCGATTGGAATTGGCCCGTTATGGTGAGCACCAGACGAATCTGCTCAAGGATGAAGACAGCCTGTCCTTTGTCAAAGTTGAGGATACATTCCGGGTGATTGACAATCATTCTGTATCGGCGCTTGTTCACGCAGCGCCGGATGAGGGCATCCGTATTCACGAGATCAGTCGTGAACAGGTGCAGATGGATACCGTTCAAATCCCTCAATATCGAATAAAAGACTGGAATGTGCAGCCCATACGGGATGAACTGTATCGATGGACGCTTGCATACGATGGTTTTCTGGGCTATATGGCGGGTGTGCTGAGCATCGATGAATGACCTGCTTGTATTTTTACATTAGCAATTTCTGGTACGTACTGTGATGCTGGAAGCTGAAGATTCTTTACTTGTGGGATATCGATTCGGTATGTGCTTCAAGGATCAATCTTCATCCATGTCTCTGTCTCTGGCTTTTCTTGTGCAGAAAAGGAGCAAAACAAGGCTGATAGCAATCTCAAATACATGTTTATCATGGTTGCAAGCAGGGCAAAGGTAGCACCTTTTGCACTTTGCTTGTTGGGAGGCTCCGCCCCCAAGCCCATTTTACCAGATCTTGCGATCTGTGGTTGTGGTTTCTTGTTGCGCCCGACCTAGTGCAGCACCACGGCATAAAAATGAAAGAAGCCTCCATGCCGGCAAACGGTGAAAACCAGTTCCGGCACGGAGGCGTTGTTATCGTTCTATACGATCTCCTTTGCGGTGATATTGATCTGTTTGCGGAATGTCCCGGATAAGTATTTTGTAGTTATACCGGATGTGCTTCAGGTCTGTCAGCTTCGATTTGAGCTCTGCCAGATCTGGCTTGTATGCATCCAGCTGCTCCTTCAGCGCAACGTATTCCGCTGTCAGCTCCTTCAGCGTCGGCAGTTTGCCGTCGTGAAGCTCGTAGACAGCTTGTGCTTTTTTGTGTGCTTCGATTTCTGCGCGATGCTCCTGATAGAATTTTGCTGACCAGCCGGATTCTTTAAACTGAGTGTATATCTCTTTCGTCCTGCGGTAATCACGGATGGCTTGACGTTGACGATTGATTTCTTTCATACGATTCTGTGCCTGCCTGATGGAGGCTTTCTTTTCATCATGGGCAGACTGCAGATCATCAATCTGCTGTTCCAGTTCTTCCGGTGACCCGAGGTGATGCTCTTTCAGGAAGATGACCGTTTGGGATATTGCGTCGATGTTGTTACGCTCAGCCCACACCAGATAGCCCTTGCCCTTTCCGGCGCGCAGCTTGTCTTCAATGTCGATCAGCCGCTTGATCTGACTTTTGGAATAATCAGCGCAGGGAGTTTTCGGAATGTGCACATGATCACCCGCCAGCGCTTGTCGCAATGTATCCTCATCGTATTCCGGGCCGAGGCTCTTCAACCGGATATAGCGTTGTCCATCCGGCGGCTTGAGGCTGATATGGGCTCCGCGCCTGATGCGGCATCCGGCATCTTCCAGCATCTGTAGAAGCGCATCGAATCCGTCTGGCCGGTGCCGGAGAGCGGCATTGATCATGATTCGAAGGTCATCCCGGTGACTGCTCTTTTTCCAATTGACCGCCCACTTGTCATATGGGACAGCTTTATCCTGTGGATTGCAGATAACTGATAATCCGTTTTCCTCACACAGCGCATCGCTGATCTGCACCAGCTCCTTGGCGGATCTCTTTACATCCCTGTATTTCTGCCGGCCGTCCAGGCTTGTAGCGCAGAATATGATGTGGTTGTGGAAGCACATTTGTCAAGGACTTTTTTCACATTGTTTATCAAATGTGAGTCCATCAGAAAAGCACCCAATCTACCATCGGAACACATTGTTCCAAGGGGAAAATCGAGTGCTTTTCGTAAAAATGTAGACCAGGGCGATATTCGATTCCATGGTTTGACGCATAGGCGTGGCAAAAACCGTTTCCCACATGAAATGGTAAGAAAACTAAGCGACCTTCATGATGATCGGCAAGTCACTCAATTATATGACAGCTCCGAAACAGTCATATAGTAATCCACATCGTTTGAGTATGCAACCCGTTCATCCTGATCGTAACCCTGTGCATAGAAACCAGGTGAAAACAAGCCCTCGCCGCGTTCATTCGCCCACCAGATTTCTGAATCTTCAACCTCATGGGTCCATGGAAGCTCTTTTGTCAAGGGCTTTTTCAACACAATCAAAAGAAAAGTTACTTTTGCCTGGATACCCCATATCAAAAGCCGCGGTCTTTTTCAAGGCTGCGGCTTCCGTTTACGGTTTTGCAGGCTTTACCCACATAAGTTTTATAACATTGATGTACATACATATCGACCTTGGTGCCGTGTACAGTATACTGGTGAACACGAATTACTGAAACAAACCATCAACAAATGCGTTATAAAAGAAGAAGCGAGACACTTTATCCTGATGAATATTATCGCTCGCACACACAAAAACATTATTGACCGATCGGTTAAGTCCGATAGAGAAATGCTTGTTATTCGCCTGCTTCTGTTCAAAATCCAGGAATACATCATAGGGCGTTGTATCTTCCACACCACCCATGCAGTAATAGTACAAAACGACTATCGATTGATTTCACACAAAAAGTTTAAAAATGGAAGATCTTGCAGGAGGCCAGTTGAAAATGCCGAAATTATCTATTGAAACCTTTGCCCGAATACTGAAGATATCGTAACAAAAAGGGCAGTATGTCTTATAGAGGATTATAGGCGTATGATACTATGCCAATGTCCCGCTTGGTGAAATGATTACGGAGGTTGATTGTACCAATGGCGACGCAGATAAGGTGATTGGTCTCAGCAGTTGGTTGTACCATATGATTGTAAACAGCCTTGATTTAGCCTGAATCGGTATTGCCGATATGACAGCAATAATCGGGAGTAACCCAGGAAGTGGCGCAAACCCAGTAATATCAAGGCATTCCGGACTTCGGAATCATTGCTGATACTGGTTTGATACTATTTGAGGTTATTATTCACATAGTAGGAAGACATGAGAATGCCCTCCGAAACGGCAAGTTTCGGAGGGCTGTTTTCATGTCTTCATTCTTTTTTGCGCCATTCCCGGTCAGCCTGTACGCGACCACAGTCGTCGCTGGTGCGAGGCCAGTTCAGCTTCCACTCGGTGTACTCCTCGCTGGTGATCTCACCTGCCTGCAACTCCCGGCGGCGCTGAAGCCACTCAGTCAGAAAACGATCCAGCAGCGGATAGTTGAAAGTAATGCCCACCCGCTTCTCAGGGAAATCAGGATCCGTGTCATCCACCACATCCAGCAGACGCAGGCCGATCCGCTGCTCCTCCAGCTCGAAGAGGCTGAACATGATGTCCTCGGCAGCATAGTCAACAGGATCGTAAAGACTGCGCCAGTTCACATCCAGCGCGGCAGCGATTTTCTTGAGCAGCTCGTCCTTAGGCTTGCGGGAGTTATTTTCGTACTGGGCGATACGCACATCAGCAGTGTTCTCATCAAAACCCACCGCCATGCCAAGCTCTTTCATCGTCATCTTGCGGAAATTCCGCACACGCTTGATTCTGTCACCCACTGCCATGTTCGTGGCCCTCCTGTGTCATTTGCTCATGCATCATACAGTATAGCACAGTACATGACGCGCCGCAATAGAAACTAATCAAAAAAAGTTAGAAAAATTTTTGAAAACCTATTGCAAAACAAAAATGTTTAGTGTATAATGCATTTCGCAGACTAAACATAAATATTTAGAACCGTCTGCAGGAGGAGAATTCAAATGACCAACAACATCTTTATCAACGCACAGGAGCTGGCCGACGAACTCGGCGTCTCCAAGGCCATGGCGTACAAAATGATCAAGGGGTGGAACGAACGGCTGGAGCAGATGGGCTACACCACCGTCCGCGGACGCGTGAGCCGCAAGTTCTATCTGGAACAGATGTACGGTATAGCGGAACGGAAGGAGGAGTAAGATGCCCGCCTACAAGGACGAGAAGCAGGGAACCTATTATGTATCCTTCTACTACACCGACTACACAGGAACCAAGCGCAAAAAGCTGAAGCGCGGCTTCGAGCGCAAGCGGGACGCACTGGAGTGGGAGCGGAAGTTCCTGCTCCAGAAGAGCGCCGACCTGAACATGACCTTCGGGGCTTTCGTGGAGATCTATTATGCGGACAAGCAGGATCGCATCCGCGAGCACACCTGGATCGCCAAGCGGAACATCATCGAATCGAAGATCCTTCCCTATTTCAAGGATCGCGTGATCAGCGAGATCGAACCCAGGGACATTATTGCCTGGCAGAACACGATGATGAAGCAACGCAAGGCGGATGGCAAGCCCTATGCCCCGGGCTACCTCAAGACCATCCATGCAGAGATCTCCAGCATCTTCAACCACGCGGTACGTTATTACCGGCTGCAAAGCAATCCCGCATCCGTCGCCGGCAACATGGGCCATGAGAGCCATCAGGAGATGCTCTTCTGGACGAAGGAGGAGTATCTGAAGTTTGCCGCCGAGATGATGGACAAGCCTTCCATGTACTACGCCTTCGAGGTGCTGTACTGGTGCGGTGTCCGCCTGGGCGAGATGCTGGCACTGACCCCGGAAGACTTCGACTTTGAGAAGCAGACGCTTCGCATCAACAAATCCTACCAGCGGCTGAACGGCAAGGACGTAGTCACAGAGCCCAAGACCCCCAAGAGCATCCGTACCATCCGGATGAACAAAGCCCTTGTGGACGAGATGCAGGACTACATCCGATCCTTCTATCACATCGGCCCCAGGGATCGTATCTTCACCATGAGCGACAGCGCTCTGCACCACCAGATGGAGCAGGGGGCCAAGCGCGCAGGCGTGAAAAAGATACGAATTCACGACCTCAGACACAGCCATGTAAGCTTGCTGATCAACATGGGCTTCTCCGCCGTTGCCATCGCCGACCGCGTAGGCCACGAGAGCATCGACATCACCTACCGGTACGCCCACCTTTTCCCCGATAAGCAGGGTGAAATGGCAGACCGTCTGGACGATGAATGGACAGGCAAGGAGGGTGCGTAATGTCCGCAAAGAACCTTGACCGGCACAACCGCTGGCGCAGCAAGACAGTGGCGTTCCGTGTCACCCCCGAGGAGAATGCCCTGATCGACACCTTCGCCCGACTCAGCGGCAGAACCAAGCAGGACTACATCACCGACCGGCTGCTGTGCAGGGATGTGGTGGTGCAGGGCAATCCTCGCGTGTACAAGGCTCTGAAGGAACAGCTGACCGCCGTTCATGAGGAGCTTCAGCGAGTCGGTCGCTGCACCGATGTGACACCGGAGTTTCTGGAGGAGCTGCACTTCATGAACACCATCCTGGGTGGCATGAGGGCGGAATACCACGGAAATGGCACAGATTGACCTGACAACTGAATACTTCGCACAACACAAAAGAGCCTTCATCCTGGCAGATGAAGACTCACATTGACAGTCCAACAGCGGCTGCTGTATGTACTATCCCAGACAAAGGTATTATAGCACAGCAGCCGCCCATTTTACAACCAGAAAGGAAACAAAATGAACAACAAGCCTATTCCCCGTGAGATTACGGATCACGGCTTGTTCTGCTGCTGGCGCTATGAAGAACGCAATGGAAAACAGACCAAGGTTCCCTACAATCCCCGGACAGGAGAACGAGCCAAGAGCAACGATCCCCAATCCTTTGCCGATTACCTGACGGCATCCTGTGCCAGTCACCGGTATGACGGCATGGGGCTGGGCATCTTCAACGGTATCTGCGCGATCGATCTGGATCACTGCATCGACGCGGACGGCAATTACAGCCAGACTGCCGTCGAGATCATCGCCATGATGCACAGCTACACGGAACTCAGCCCCAGCGGGACAGGCGTACACATCCTGTTCCGAGCTGAGGGCTTCCGCTATGACGCCAACCGACATTACATCATGAACCGGCAAGCGGGCATTGAGGTGTACGTGGCCGGTGCGACCAACAAGTATGTGACTATTACAGGCCAGCCCTGCACAGCATACGGGTTTGGTGACCGCAGCGATGAGCTTCAGCAGGTGCTGGAGCGTTTCATGGTAAGAACACAAACCACTGCAGGAAATGCAATAAATGCAGTAAATCCTCCTTTAACCACCGACCAGTTGCTGGAAAAGGCATTCAGCAGCCGCAGAGGAGAAGCCATCCGCCGCCTATGGTCAGGTGACACCACCGGCTATCCTTCCCACTCTGAGGCAGATCAGGCCCTGTGCAGTCACCTGGCATTCTGGACAGGACGCGACGCCGGAATGATGGACGCCATGTTCCGGCAATCCGGGCTGATGCGCGACAAGTGGGATCGCAAGCAGGCCAGCTCTACCTATGGGCAGATCACAATCCAGACCGCTATACGGAATTGCACCGAGGTGTATACGCCCAAAGGGCAGCGGCAAGCACAGCCTGCACCCGCGCCCGCAACTCAGCCGGAGGAGCCGAAGTTCCTTCCGGTAAAGCCGCTGACACCTCAGAGCAGCGAGCTGCCACCGTTCCCCGTGGAGTGCCTGCCGGAGCCGTTGCGCTCCTATGTGAGCGCTGTTTCAGAACACAGTCAGACTTCCCCCGACATGGCAGCCGTCATCGGGCTGGGAACGCTCGCGGTGTGCCTGCAAAGCAAATACCGCGTTGAGGGCAGCCTCGGATACTATGAGCCGTTGAGCTTGTACACGGTGGTGATCGCGCCTCCGGGCGAGCGCAAGTCCAGCGTCATGAACGACATGACCCGTGCGTTGCGCGACTACGCGGACGAATACAACCGCAGCCGCAGCGCCGACATCAAAGCCAACCGACGCGAGCGTGAGTCCTTGCAGCGGCAGATCAATGCTCAGCAGAAGAAGCTGGAGCAGTCCGGCAAATGGGAGGACGAAGCCCAATTAAACGTACTGAGTGACCAACTGGAGGCGCTGCCGGAACTAAAGCCTGCGCGCTTCTTCGCAGATGACTGCAGCAGCGAAGCTCTGACCAGCCTCATGGCTGAGAACGGCGGTGTGATCTCCGTCATCTCCACAGAGGGCGGCGTCTTCGACATGATGAATGGCCGCTACAGCAACAAGGTCAATATCGACATCTGGCTGAAAGGCCACTGCGGCGACACGATCTATGTGGATCGCAAATGCCGCGAGGCAGAAAGCATCGCCCACCCAGCGCTGTCAGCGATCCTGAGCATTCAGCCCTGTGTGCTGGAAGAGATCATGACCAACGCCACCATGAGCGGGCGCGGCCTGATCGCACGATTTCTGTACGCGTCGCCGCCGTCCCGGATCGGCAGCAGATCCTTCACCAGCAGGCCCATTCCTCCTGAGATCGAAGCCGACTATCGCAGCATGATCTACCGGCTGATGGCACTTGATCGACCGGAAGAACCCCGCACCCTGACGCTGGCTCCCGATGCCACGGAGCAGATCGCTGAATACTTCCAGCACCACGAAAGATTCCTCGTGGGGGAAGGACAGGCGATCTCCGACTGGGCCAGCAAGTACATCGGAGCGGTGCTGCGCATTGCCGGTCTGATCCACGCGGCTGAGATGCAGCCCGAGGGCAGTCCGATCATCACCGAGGCAACCATTACCCGGGCGATCTGCATCGGCCAGTACTTCCTGCAGCATTCGCTGTACGCCTACTCCATGATGGGTACCGACCTCAGCATCCAGAAGGCTCGATTTGTCCTGGCGAAGCTCCGCAAGAAGGAGATTACCCAGATCAAACGCTCGGAGCTGTTCCAGATGTGTCGGGGCAAGTTCTTCAAAAAGACAGAGGAGCTGCTGCCCACGCTGGAGCTGCTGGCGGATCATGGCTACATCCGAATGGAAGAGCCAGAGCATTTCACCGTTGGCCGACCGCCTGATACGCGGATCTTCGTCAACCCGGATGCAGTAATATAATGCATTTATTGCATTTGCTGCATTGATCATCGCAAACCAATGAAATGCGATGATCGGCTGGTCGTGAGGGCGAAACGACAGCCTTCACGGCCAGCCTGAGGCCTCCGCAGAGGCCGCATCCCCCGTTCCCCCCTCGGAGAGCCCACGGCACTTTGCAAGCTATGCTTGAAAGTGTCTTAGTGGGTTATTACACTTCCGCAGAAGTGCCGTGAGCCCCCGGTTGTCCCGTCCCCCCCCATACCCACGGAAAGGAGTCCCATGCCCCGTAACGACGGAAAGAACTACACCGTAGCAAGAAATCGAGACCTCTGCAGCAACGACATCAGGAACGCCCAGGGTCACAACGAACGACAAAACGAAACCTATTCCAACGAAGACATCGTCCCCGAACGAACCCCATTCAACGTCCACTTCAAGCAGCCGACTGCCAGCTACAGCGAGATGTTCGATCAGATGGAGCAGGCAGGAACGATCTCCACTCGCGGCCTAAAAGCCGACGCCACCCACTTCTGTGAAATGGTGCTGGACGTCAACTCCGCGTACTTCTTCAACCACGGCGGCTATGAATTTGCAAAGCAATTCTATGCGGATGCTTACAAGGCCGCAGCAGAAATCATCGGAGGCGAGCAGTACATCCTGTCAGCCGTCATGCACGCCGACGAGCGTAACCGTGCCATGTCGGATGCGCTTGGCCAGGATGTGTACCACTACCAGTAGTTAGAATGTAAAGGAACAAACTAACGCTTTGTTCACCAGCATCCTAACTACTGTTTTTGATTGCGAAAGGAGACATTGCCATGAAGCTAACCTACCATCGCTGCGGAGACTACCTGCTGCCTGACCTGGGATTGACCGAGGAAGAACAACAGCCCCTGGGCAAGTACGGCATGATGCGTATGAATTACCTCAAAGAGCATCGCCCCATCCTGTTCAACCGCCTGCTGCTGACCGGTAAGCTGATGGAGCATCTGCACGAGATCGACCGCACTGCCAATGAACGCCTGGATCAAATGATCCCGCTGATGAAGGAGCAGGAGGGCGTGACCGAGCAGCTCAAGGCTGTCGATCAGCTGGGATGGGTAGCCCGCATGAACAGCATCAAGCATCGCGTCGAGGAAACCATCCTGGATGAACTGATCTACGCCTGATGCTCCGGGACACCAGGGGCAATCTGCGGCATGACCTTTCCAATGGCGCTGGAAGATGCTCCTGGCTTTTACAACATAATAGGTAGAAACTCGTTTCGCTGCTGTTGCGATTTTGCAATTCTGGATGCCATCCACTATGTAAAATTGCAAAATGCGCACATTTGGGGCTTTTCTCATTTTTCCTTCGTATAATCATATGGACAAACGATGGCGAAGAAAATTTGAAAAAAGTTTCAAATGATGGAAACATTCGGGCCTTCTCATGCCCTATACTATGAAGGCTGAAAAAAACTTGGAGGTTTTCAAAATTTCCTCTTCAAAAATGTTGAATAAAATGCCCGAATTTCTCCTATATGTGAAAGCAAAGAAAAACTTTCGGGTTTTCAAAACTTTTTCCAAAAACAGTTCCGAAATCGAGGCGTTTTTGTCCTATCAGTGAAGGGATAAAAAGCGAATCTATCCCCAGGAGGTAAAACACATTGACTACCAATACCGAGCCGATGATCACGGCTCTATACGAAAGGCTGTCCCGTGACGATGAATTGCAGGGCGAATCCAATTCCATCACCAATCAGAAGTCATATCTGCTGAACTACGCTGCCGAGCATGGTTTCACCAACTGCCAGCACTATACGGACGATGGCTACTCCGGCAAGGACTTCAATCGTCCCGGCTGGAAACAGCTAATCGCAGACATTGAGGCTGGCAAGGTTGGCGCAGTGATTGCCAAAGACATGAGCCGCGTCGGCAGGAACTATCTGGAGACCGGCTTCTACACCGAGATCATGTTCCGCAAATTCGATGTGCGATTCATCGCCATAGCCAATGGCGTAGACAACATCAATCCCGAAAGCGGCGAGTTTGTCCCGATCCTGAACGTGATGAACGAATGGTACCTGCGCGACCAGTCCCGCAAAATGACCGCAGCCTATCAGCAGAAGGGACATGCCGGTTTGCCCACCAACAACGGCTGTATCTATGGTTACCGGAAAGACCCGGAGCAGAAAGGTCATTGGCTGATCGACGATGAAGCCGCGATGGTTGTACGCCGGATCTATGATTTGGCCTGCAACGGGCATGGTCCCTACGAGATCGCACGGATTCTGACGAAGGAACGTGTGGACAACCCTGGTCATCATTTTTCACAGCATGACTATGGGATGCGGAAGGATTATGTCGATTCCTCACGCTCACATGACTGGAGCGGTGCAACCGTAACCAGGATTCTGACCCATCCCGAATACATGGGACACACGGTCAACTTCCGCAGCGGTAAGCGCTTCTTCAAGGATGAACGCCGTGCGAAACCGCCGGAGGAATGGGTGATCTTTGAGGGCACACATGAAGCCATCGTTACCAAGGAGGAATGGGAGCTGGCGCAACGGGCGCTGCGCAGCAAAAAGCGCACTGACACATTGGGCGAAGCCAATCCATTGACCGGCCTGATGTACTGTGCCGAATGCGGCGCGAGGATGTACAATCATCGCTGCGGCGAAAAGAAGGATGGTCTTTTCAAAGTTGACATCTACAACTGCTCGACCTATATGCAATCCAGAATTAGGGAAACGCAGACCTGCGTCAGTCACTCCATCAGCACCAGGAATATCCGCACGCTTCTGCATGACGCCATCCGCAGCGCAAGCAAGTATGCGATTGAGAATGAAGCAGAATTTGAGCGCAAGGTACGCGATGCCTGTCAACAGCGTCATACTGAGAACGCCAAAAAGCTGAAAGCAAGCCTCAAAAAAGCGAAAAAGCGCTGCGAAGAACTGAACGTGCTGATCAAAAAGCTGTATGAAGCCTATGCGATGGAGAAGATCTCTGAGAAGCGCTTTGATGAATTGCTTGCCGATTACGAAGCAGAGCAGGCGCAGCTGCTTACCCTGATCGAGAATGAACAGCATGACCTGGATTCCTACGAGGCAAATACCGAAAACATCGAAGCATTCATTGCCCTGGCAAAGAAGTACATTGACGAAGAAGAACTGACCACGCCCATGATCTATGAGTTTGTGGACAAGATCCTCGTCCATGCACCGCAGAAGATCAATGGCGAACGGCATATCAGGGTCGAGATCATTCTCCGCTTTATCGGCAGCTTCCAGGTGCCGAAGCCCGAACTGTCCGCAGAAGAAGCAGCCGCTGCAGAAGCTCTGCGCAAGAAGCGCGAAGCGAGCAAGATACGCTATGCAAGGCATAAGGCCAAGGTGGCCGCAGAAAAACAGCACCAGGAGGAAAAGCAGCATGACGCCGTTGAGCAAAACGAAATGGACCGCGCTGTATGAACGTCTCTCCCGTGATGACGATCATTACGGCGATTCCGTTTCCATTGCGCACCAGAAGACCTATCTCCGCAGGTATGCGGATGACCATGGCTATACCAATTGCCATGACTACACAGACGACGGATGGAGCGGCGCGAACTTTGATCGGCCTGCCTGGAAACAGCTGATAGCAGATGTGGAAGCTGGGAAGATCGATACCGTGATCGTGAAGGACATGAGCCGCGTCGGACGCGACTATCTGCAAACCGGTTTCTACTCTGAGGTGTACTTCGGCAAACAGGGGGTTCACTTTATCGCCATTGACAGCAATGTGGATAATCAGCGCAGCGACAGCAATGAGTTTGCGCCGATCCTCAACGTGTTCAACGAGATGTATCTGCACGATCAGTCACGCAAGGTGAAGATCGGTTTTCATGCCAAAGGTAAATCCGGAAAGCATTTGAGTGTTACGCCGAATTTCGGCTATACCCATGATCCCAATGACCCGCAGAACTGGTTCATTGATCCGATCCCTGCCGATACTGTTCGCCGTATCTTCCAGCTGGCGGCAGATGGCATGAATCCTCACAGGATCGCGGCCACCCTGCGCGAGGAAAAGCGTGTTACTCCGGCATGGTACTTCGCCCAGCAGGGCAAGGGTAATCGTACCATGGGGATCAGCAAGAAGTCCACGCCTTATGACTGGTCACGGGGCTCTGTCATGTCTTTGCTCAGCGCAAGAGAGTACCTCGGTGAGACGGTGAATTTCAAAACGAGCAAGGATTCATACAAAGGCAAGCGCCGTGAAACCGCCGAAGATCAGCGCGTGACCTTTGTCGGCACTCATGAAGCAATTATTGATCCTGTCACATGGGAAAAGGCACATGAGACCTTGAGTCGCAGAAAGGTGTCACGGCCTGCACCGATAGCATCACCCTGGAAGGATAAGCTGTTTTGCGCCGAATGTGGAGCGCCGATGCATTGCGTTTATCAGACAACCAAGCTGAAGAACGGCACAAAGCAGTATGATAGCTTCTCATGCTCCACCCATAACAATGCAATGAACTCTGGTAAGGTCGAGTGTGTCAAGAACGGATTCAGCGGCATTGCACTCCGAGCGCTGGCCTCCGATGCTGTTCATGCGATCATTCAGTACGCCACAGAGGATGAAGCTGCGTTTCTCCACCATCTGCATCAGACGGATAAGCCCTCGGATGCTGCCAAGCAGCTGAAGAAGCATATCGCAGCCACAGAGCGCCGGAAGGGTGAACTGAATCGGCTGCTGAAAAAGCTGTATGAGGATTATGCGCTGGAGCGAATCCCGGAAAGCAGATACGACGCTCTTTCAACTGAATATGAAAACGAGCTTGCCCAGTTTGAAGCACAGCATAGCGAGTACGAACGACAGCTGGAGCTTCTACAGACGGAAAGCAATCATGCCGATCGTTTTCTACAGCTGGTACATCAATACCGAAACCAGACAGAGTTTTCAGATCAAGACCTGCTTGCCTTCATTGATCGTGTCATCGTGCATGAAACCGTTCGGGACAAAGATGGTGAACGCACCCGAAAGATCGAAGTGCATTTCAACTTCATCGGTTCTTTCTCTGTCCCGTCCAATCCTATCCAGCTTACGCCGGAGGAAGAAGCAAGGGAGGCTGCCTTGAAGCATCGGCGTATCCATGAACGCAACAAACGGAAGGAAGCCCGTCTGGCAAAGGAGTGTGAAAAAGGAAAGAAGCGAAATGACAACTGAATATCGTTGATGACGATTCCTATCGGTTCATATGCCGACCAGGGATCGTTTTTTGATTCCCTCGTTTCCCATAAAGCGCTTTGGTATGCGCTGCTGATACCAAACTGATAGAGAAAGGATTCCCTATGCCTAACCAGAAGACCCCGAATTATTCTTTTTCCCGCCGCCTCGGCTATACGCATTATGACGTGGACGTCTACTGCGATCCCGATGCGAAGGTTACTTATGAGGATCGGCTGATTGAACTGATCCGTAACAATCTGCTGGCAGAAGATGCAGATGATCACAACCATACTGCATCCGACGATAATAGCGCTGCCTGATCATATACATTACATCCCGCCCCGGAGGTCACGAAGGCAAATACATATTTGAAGGAGACTATCTATGCGAAACTATCTGGATTACAAGATCATTGGGGTGGATGCAGGCTTTGGAAACATGAAGTCGGCATCCACCATTTTCCCCACCGGCCTGACCGCTATGGATCACAAGCCGATCTTTGAAGGTGACATCCTTGAAATGAACGGTACCTGGTACCGCATCGGTGAAGGCCACAAGGCCTACAACCCCGACAAGACCTCCGATGAGGAGTTCTATATCCTCACCCTGGCATCTATCGCCAGTGAGCTGAAGTACAACGGGCTGACTGAGGCAAAGGTGCATCTTGCTCTCGGCCTGCCCACCACCTGGACGGGTCGGCAGCGTGAAGACTATCGTCAGTACATGATGCGCAAGCGCGAAGTCGCCTATGTCTTCAACGACATCCTCTACCGCATTTCCTTTGTGGATTGCAGCATCTTCCCGCAGGGCTATGCTGCCATGGTGCGCATCATTGATGATGACAAGAGGAACAACGGCTTCGCTGGTTTCGCCGGTACTGTCATGATGGCCGATATTGGCAACGGCACCATGAACATCATGCAGCTGCAGAACGGCAGGCCTGATGAAAAGCATTGCTGGACGGAAGTGCTGGGTGTCAATCAGTGCGTGCTGACCGCCAAAAAGCAGATGATGGACAAGTACGGCATCGACTTGCCGGAGCAGACCATTGAGAACTTCCTGCGCACCGGACAGGCTCGTCTCCGTCAGGAATACCTGGATCAGCTCCGCAGTATTGTGTGTGGTTATGTGACCGGGCTGTTTGATTCCCTGCGTGCGCATGGCTACGATTCCCGTATGATGCCGCTGTACATCATGGGCGGCGGCGGATGTCTGGTGAAGAACTTTGGTGTTTATGACAAGGAATCTGTCATCTTCATTGATGACCTTCATGCCTCTGCCAAGGGCTATGAGTATATGACCCTCGGCATGCTGTGGAGTAAGGAGCGTACAAATCGATGAGTGAGCATCGCTTTACTATGCGGCTTGATGAGCAGTTTGCTGATGAACGATCAGCCTGGGCGAAGCTGAACGACATTCAGCGTCGGACGCATCTGTCCTTCAATCGCATCGTTGTGGATGCGATCAACGCTTATGAACGCGATCAGCTGCACCTTTCTGCCCAAGATGAGGAAAGGTTGGCAACACACACCGCAGATGCAGTAGCTGATAAGCTCCAGCAGATGCTGCCTGCCTATCTCGCCGGGTATGCAGCCGGGGCTACTGTTCCTACTGTCGTACCTACTGCCAGGCCTGTCCCAATTGATCCACCCCTGAAGGCGGCACCTCCCACCGATGACGACATACCCGATTTCAGCAGCAGCGTCATGGATTTTGACTTCATGGGCAGCTAACAACTATCACCATTTTGGTGCGGAATACCCCATTTGCGCACCAAAATGGTGATTTTCATTTACAACACCAAGAACATATTACACCAAAATGGTGCGAAAACAGCGCCTTTCTCATCATTTTGGTGCAGTAACAGGAGAATATATGAAACTTGATCTTGACGCCCTGCTGGCAAACATGCCAAAGGACGAAGAAACCTTGAAGGAAGTGCAGGCCAAGCACCGGAAGATCCTTCAGGAGAACCGTGAGAATGAGAAGAAGCGGAAGGCACGCAATCACCGGCTCTGCGAACATGGGGCCATCATGGAAGCATACTTTCCGCAGACCATTGAGATGGACAGCGCACAGTTCTCTACATTCATGCAGGAACTGGCTGCTGGCCGGTGACTACGCCGGGGCGTTACGGGGCAACCTGGGGCGTCCCTGGGTTCATTTCGGGGAGAAATGCGCACTTATACATACATTGCCATGGGCAACGTATGTCGTGCGCCCTGCGGGGCCTGTTGCGGACTTCGTCCGCGATGGGGCAAGCCCCATACCCCAGGTAACGATGCTCCTGCGGGAGCCATAAATAGGAGGTCCAATGAATTTCTTCCATTGTCCCATCAAGATCGTGTCGCGCAACAAAGGCCGCAGCGCCGTAGCATCCGCAGCCTATATCAGCGGCACACGTCTTGAAAACACATGGGATGGAACCACACACGATTACACCCGCAAGCAGCACATCATCCACTCGGAGATCATGCTGCCTGCCAACGCACCGCCGCAGTACATGGACAGAGCTACGCTCTGGAACAGCGTTGAATGGAACGAGACGGATCGCAACGCTCAGCTTGCCCGCGTATTCGAGATTGCCTTACCGGCGGAACTGAGTCATGAGCAGAACATTGCTCTGGCCCGAAAGATCGTGCAAGACCTGTTTGTGAGCAAGGGGATGTGCGCCGACTTTGGCGTCCATGACAAGAAGGACGGCAATCCTCATGTGCATATCATGCTCACCATGCGTGCTATCCAGGAGGATGGACGGTGGGCACCCAAAAGCAAGCTGGTGTACAATCTGGATGCTGACGGCAATCGCATCCCGGCAAAGCAGAAAGGCCGTTGGAAAACTCACAAAGAAAACTATGTGGACTGGGACAATCGCGGAAACGCCGAACTGTGGCGTGCTGCCATTGCCGATCATATCAATGATGCCCTGCGTGAAGCTGGTTTTACGCAGGGCTTTGTCGATCACCGGAGTTATGCCCGTCAGGGTGTTGAACGCATCCCTATGAAGCACGAAGGCCCCGATGCCCGTGCCATGGAGAAGCGAGGCATCCGCACAGAAGTAGGCGATCTGAACCGAGACATTCGCGCACAGAACAAGCTGCTGGATCAGTTGGAAGCTCGTCTGACGAAACTGAACACCTACGCGATGTATGAAAAGAAGTTGGACGAGGAGCTGATTGCCCAGGGCAAGGACGTGTCCGATCCGAATCTGCGCTTCATACTGGCCAGTCAAATCTTCAATGCAGGCAAGCCGGAGAACAAGCACGATCATCGCCTGCGTGACGCTTCTGGCCTGCTGGTGATCATGAAGCAGTACGAAATCACCGATGCTGCCTCCTATGCTGCCGCAGTGAAGAAGGTCAACACCAGGTTTTATGAGCTGCGCAGCAAGCGAAAGGAAAACTATGATCTGTCCATCGAGCTGAGCGCTCGGATCACTGCCTATGAAGAGCGAAAGAAGTATCAGCGCTATTACAAGACATGGGAGAAGTTTCCAGCGCAGAAGCGGCCTGCCTTTGAGAAGCAGTATGAGTTCGAGCTGCGCAAGTACCGCGAGGCGGAGGCCGCTTTGCAGCGCTGGCAGGACAACGGCGAACAGATTGACTACAAGGGCTGGCAGAAAGCGCTCAAGTATCTGAACACGGAACGCATGGTGCTGGATATCGATCTGCGCGAGATGAAGGAGGATGTCCGTAGGCTGGAGGTTGTGAAAAGGGAGTATATCAAAGAGAATAAGAAGATAATGCCGGATCGGTACGGAAGATAAACCATTGGTTCGTCAGAACGGAGCGGATGACTGTGGCTTCATTATGATGAATATGGCAAACGCTGGACGTATTGTACAGGGCGTGGTGTGGGTGTGCCATCTGGCATACTATCTGCTGGTCATAAAGACAATTATGCGCGAAGAAGTAACCGCATGCAGTACTTCAAAGTGGAGGAATAAGCATGCAAAACGATATGAATCGCTTCAATTCTGCGCAGAATGTGCTATAATGCATAGGGTTCGCCAAAGCGGACCGAAAAGGATGGGATTACATGGCATCAAAACAGATGACCATGACCGATGGACCGCTGGCCCGGCAGATCATGGCCTTCAGCATCCCGCTGATGATCTCAAATGTGCTGCAGGTGCTGTTCAATATGGCAGACATTGCAGTGGCGGGCAGGTTCGCAGGCCCTGAAGCACTCGGCGCGGTGGGTTCCACCACGATCCTGGTCACATTATTCATCGGCATCGTGATCGGTATGGGCAGCGGTGTGAACGTGACGGTGGCACGTTTTCTGGGTGCCGGGCAGGAGAAGGATGTGTGCGAATCGGTTCACACGTCGCTGATTCTGTGTCTGCTGGTCGGCCTGGCATTGGCTGCGGTCGGCGTGGGCGGCACGCATGCCATCATGACCGCCATGCATACCAAGCCGGAGCTGATCGGCGGCGCCGAACGATACCTGCATATCTATTTTCTCGGCATGCCCGCATTGGGCGCATACAACTTCGGCAATGCAGTGCTCAGCGCAGACGGTGATACGCGGCATCCCTTGATTTTCCTGTCCGCCGCCGGTGTGCTGAATGTGGTGCTGAATCTGTTTTTTGTGGTGGTGTGCCAGCTGGGTGTGACCGGGGTGGCGATCGCAAGCGTCGTGTCACAGTACCTGTCGGCGGCGCTGATCCTGCGATTCATGATGCGCAGCGACAGCATCACCTCTGTGCGACTGAGCGAACTGAGACTTACTGGCAGCAAGGTGCGGATGATCCTGCCGCTGGGCCTGTTTTCCGGCGCGCAGAATGCCATCTTTCAGCTGGCCAATCTGTTCGTGCAGACAGGTGTCAATTCGTTTGATGCGGTCATGGTAGAGGGCAATGCTGCCGCAGCCAATGCTGATGGCCTGGTCTATGACGTGATGGCCGCCTTCTACACCGCATGCTCCAGCTTTATGAGCCAGAACTATGGCGCTGGGAAAAAGGAACGCGTGCTGAAGAGCTACTATGTCAGTCTCGCATACTCCTTTGGCGCTGGTCTGATGATAGGCGTGGCGCTGGTGGCCTTTGGTCCTCAATTCCTGTCGCTGTTTACCACCGACCCGCAGGTTGCCCAAAAGGGCCTGGTTCGCCTGACGATCATGGGCTTGAGCTATGGCTTCTCTGCCTTTATGGACTGCACCATTGCCGCCTCCCGCGGCCTGGGCCGCAGCGTCGTGCCTACGATCCTGGTCATCCTGGGCTCGTGCGTTTTCCGTCTGATTTGGATCTTCACTGTGTTTGCCCACTTCCAAACCATCATGTCGCTGTATCTGCTTTATATCTTTTCCTGGACCATTACTGCGATTGCGGAGATTGCCTACTTTGTCCCTTGCTACCGCAAACAGATGGCGCTGCTGAAATAAGGAGAAGGAGGAACCTATGGAGGTCAGATGTGTATTATCCGGGAGATACCGAATTTGTGGCGGCGGATATTGAATTGACAAACAAATCTGTCTATTGTACTATTCTACTGTCTTGATTTCCTGATCACGGAGGTGAAACTTATGCTCTTTCGGATTGCTATTGTGGAAGATGAAAATAAGGATAGTGACCTGTTAGAGAACTATATTGCTCGATATTTTTCAGAAGAAGCTTCAGAAAACCGTTACCAGGTGACTGTGTTCAACAATGCCGGTGTGTTCGTTGAACATTACAGAGCGGATTTTGATTTGATCCTTCTGGATATCCAAATGCCTGGGATGAACGGTATGGATGCAGCTGCGGCACTGCGAAAAAAGGACAGCAGTGTGTTGCTGGTGTTTGTGACCAACATGGCGCAATACGCAGTAAAGGGCTATGATGTGAATGCGGCCGGATTCATTCTGAAGCCAGTCAGCTATTATGACTTTTTGCTGCGGATCAGGAAATGCATCGGCATTCTGCAAACCAGGACGGAAGAATGTGTAACATTGAACATGAAACAAGGGATTGTCAGATTGCCGATCCGATCAATTCTGTATATCGAAGTGAATCGTCATATGCTGACTTACCATACTACGAAGGAAGTGTTTCAAGCGACAGGTTCCCTGTCGGAACTGGAAGCCGATCTTCGAGGCAGCAGTTTTCTGCGATGCAACAGCTGCTATCTGGTCAATCCTCGCGGCATTCAGGCGATATTTGGTTATGATATTCGCTTGATCAACGGGGAGACGATCCAGATCAGTCATCCCAAGAAAAAAGCATTTATGCAGGAGATGAATATCTGGCTTGGGGAGGGAAAAAACCTGTGACGATGATCAATTGGTGGATCGACCATTTTCCGCTGTATGAGTTTCTGGCAGAGTATTTCTTGTTTTTGATTCCTATGCTGATCCACTTGCCAAAGCGGAAAAACTTTATCGTTCGTGTCATACCGCTCGTTGCTGTCAGTCTCGGTTTCGCTTGTCAATGGAACAGTGCGCTGGCTGCTGTTGTGCCATTGTATATATTGAGGTATCTGGTACTGTTCGGCTTTGGAATCGCAGGAGCTTGGCTGTGCTTTGATTGTGGACCGCTGGCAGCCCTTTACTGTGGTTCTGCCGCGTATGCCGCACAGCATAGTTTTTATCGAATCCTTGATATAGCAAGGCTCCTGACCGGCATCAACGATGGTGCAGCTGATCATATGCTGTATCTTCTGGTGATTGCAGCGGCTGTTACCTGCATGGTATTTCTTTTCACACGCAGAATCGATCATGAAACCGCAAAACACATGGCAAATCCCAAGACACTAACGGTCAGCGGTATGATCCTGGTCTGTACGATCCTGCTGACTGCTTTGTGGAGAGTAAACAAGGATAGCGTTGTTCCCATTCAACAGGCAATTATTGATTTCTATGATCTGGCAGCTTGTGCAGGCGCGCTTGTGATCCTGCAGAACATCTTCAAAATGGATGAGATGAAGCACGATGCAGCGGTCATTCAGGAAATGTGGAATCAGGAACGCAAGCAGTTGGCACTCTCCCAGGAGACCGTGAGAATGCTGAATCTGAAATGCCACGACATGCGGCATCTGCTTCGTCTGATCTCGGTTCAGCAGGATGACAGTACCCGGCGCGAGATCGACAGCATCAAGGAACTGATTGATGTGTACGATTCGCGTGTAGATACCGGGAATGATGTGCTGAATCTGTTGCTGTCGGAGAAAGGATTGATCTGTCAGAAAGAAAGAATACGCCTGAATTGCGTGGCAGATGGACAGCAGTTGGCTTTTATGGAAAAGCCTGACATTTACTCGCTGTTCGGAAATGCGCTGGACAATGCAATTGAGGCAGTACGTCAGGTCGAGAACCCGGAAATGCGTATTATTACGATGACGGTTGTCGGTGCAATGGGCATGGCCTCCATCTGTGTTGAAAATTATTATCAGGGAGAACTGCTTCAGCTGGAGAATGGCTTGCCGGTCACCACCAAGGAGGACAGGATCTATCACGGCTATGGTGTGAAAAGTATGCAATACCTTGTAAAAAAGTATAAAGGTGAAATGGCAATCAGCACAGATCAGCAGGTTTTCTCGCTGAAGCTGCTGCTGCCTATCCCAGCATGAATCTCATCAATTTATGCGCTCAACCGATAAGGTTGGGCGTTTTCTCTTGCGGTTTTGTATCTTTCGGCTATGATGGTGTCACACAAGCCATCAGTGGCATGCAAGAGGAGGAAGGAACATGAAGAGAAGGAAGACTGGTCTGTGGCGTACACTGACAGTCGTGTTTGTCCTGCTGACCGCATTTTCGGTAGCAAGTAGCAGCGTGGCAAACACTTACGCTGCGCTGATCAATGCCACCCTGGGCATTGAGACCAGCAGAATGGTCAAGGTCAGCGGTGCAGAAAATGAAGATACGCAGTACTTCAAGTCTGCATACAGATCTCTTGAAGAAGAGTACCAGGCGAAGGCAGCCCTGATCCGGCAGATCGGTCAGGAAGGCACGATCCTGCTGAAAAATGAGCATCAGGCGCTACCGATGAAGCAAGGTTCCATCCTGGTACTGGGCGGCAGCAAGTTCATGCATGCGCTTGCCCATGGCGGCGGCAGCATGAATGCGGCTGATCTGGCCAATGCTACCACGGTTGAGCAGGCGCTGGCTTATGATGGCTTGCAGGTCATGACCGAAGGCTCCTCAGCCGATGCGGCGCTGGTCGTTATTGGTCGTTCTGCGGGTGAAGGCGCAGATATGCCGGAGGGAGGACTGATCCTGACCTCTGACGAACTGGCACTGATCGATCAGGCAAAGGCTGCCTCGGAACGGGTCATCGTTCTGCTCAGCGGTGACTTCTATCCTGAGGTTGCTGCCTTGCAGTCTGACCCTGAGATCGACGCGATCCTCCACCTGGGCAATGCAGGCTATCGCGGTGCTTATGGCCTTGCGGATGTGATCACTGGAAAAGCATCTCCCTCCGGGCGCACAGTGGAAACGGTGGCAACCGAGTCCCATGTTTCCGCTGCCAGCCAGAACTATGGCGATCATACGTATACCAATGCGTCCAAGATCATGGCCTCTCAGGCGAAGACCTATGTGGTCTATGCAGAGAGCATCTACAAGGACTACAAGTATTTTGAGACCCGCTATGAGGACAGCGTACTCAATCAGGGCAATGCATCCGCCGGCGGCTGGTCCTGGGAAAAGGATGTCCTGTATCCCTTTGGCTTTGGCCTTAGCTATACCACTTTCACCCAGGAGCTGCTGGGCGTAACCTTTGATGAGCAGGAGCATACCGCTGCTGTGCAGGTCAAGGTAACCAATACCGGTGATGTGGCAGGCAAAGAAGTCGTGCAGGTATATGGACAGTCGCCATATACCGATTACGACAAGGAAAAGCTGATTGAGAAAGCCTCCGTACAGCTGATGGGTTTTGAAAAGACTGCGGAGCTTGCTCCCGGTGCTTCAGCGACTGTAACGGTCACGCTGCCAATGCAGTGGTTGGCATCCTTTGATACCCATGGGTATGGCACCTACATCATGGAGGAAGGCACCTACTATCTCTCTGTTGGTGAGAATGCACATGATGCTGTCCGCAACATCCTGACCGCCAAAGGAGCAATCTCTGACGGCAGTGCTGCGCTGACTTACTCCTGGAAACAGGAACAGACAGATGTGACGACCTATGCCCATTCTCTGTATACCGGTGAAGAGATCAAGGCCAGCTTTGCGGATGCAGATATCAACTACTGGCTGGATGAAAAGGACCATATCACCTATCTGTCCCGTAACGATTGGGAAGGTACCTGGCCCAAGACGATCGAGCTGACTGCCTCTGACATGCTGAAAGCCGCCCTCAACGACAAAAAGAAGTATGAAAATGGCGTGTATAACGATTCAGCATCCCGAATCCAGGTCCGCGATGTCAAGACGGGTGACGGAAGCAAGGTCCTTTCCGCGGTCATGATGCGCGGCCGCGCTTATGACGACGAATACTGGGATGTCCTGCTCGACAACATGAGTGCGGAAGAGATCGTTCATGTTGTGGCCAATGGACGCTATACAATCAGCGCTGTTCCGTCTCTGTCCTTTGTTTCTTCCCTGGGTGGTGACTCTCCGACCGGCCTGAATATCCCGTATCTTTACAGTCGGTCCGATACGGAACGTACCCCCATTGGCTCTTCCTATATGGTCAGCGATGGCATCACTGAGGAGAAGGTCGACCTGGTGCCTATGGATGCAAGTTTCTATGCTTCGGAGCCTACTTTGGCTGCCACTTTCAATAAGGAACTTGCCTATGCAGAGGGCGTCATGATGGGCGAAGACAGTCTGTACTGCGGCGCCAGCTTCCTCTATGGCCCCGGTACCAATATGCACCGCGTTCCCTATGGCGGCCGTGCCACGGAGTATTATTCCGCTGATGCTGTGCTGAACAGCCTGATCGGTGCAGAGCAGGTCAAGGGCGGATGGACGAAGGGCCTGGTCATGGTGGTAAAGCATTTTGCTGCCAACGATCAGGAACAGAATCGCATAGGCGTTGCAACGTTTGTGACCGAGCAGGATCTGCGCGAGAATATGCTGCGTGGCTTTGAAGGTCTTATGACCTATGGCGGCGCAATGGGCTTGATGGGTTCTTACAATCGACTGGGTGTTATCGGCACTGCGGCGGAATATGACCTGATGACCACTGTGCTGCGCAAGGAATGGGGCAGCAACTGCTTTGTCATCACGGACCTGAATTCTCCCACCGCTGGCCTCTACGATGGCAATGCCATTATTGCTGCCGGTACTTCCACCATGATGAACAACGGTACCTTTGATGCAGACAGCGGTTCCTATGTCAACACAACGCTGTCCCTCAGTATGTTCCAGAGCGACCCGGTACTGCGTGTTGCCATGCGTGAGGCAGCCCATCACATTCTGTATGCCTTCGTCAATAGCTCTGCCATGAACGGCCAGTCTGCGAATGACCGGATCGAGATCATTACGCCCTGGTGGCAGCCGGCATTGCTTTCTTTGCAGATCGTATCCGGTGTGGCTGCACTTTTGTTTGGTGCTCTGTACCTGATCAGCGTTAACAGAAAGGAAGACAAGAAACATGCGTAAGATGATGAAAAACAAAGTCTCTGCCTTGAGTCTGTTCACGTTGGTACTGACTGTTCTTTCGCTGATCTTTTTCAGAGTGCTGACGGCATCGTCCTTTGAAAGCACGGAAAATGTCCCGCTGGTTACCGGTTTGCTGATCGCAGCTATCGCATTGGGGGCAGTATCATGCTGGAAAGACATCTTCCATGTTCCCACACTGCTGACCTTTGCAGCATTGGCTTCTGCTTCTGCGGCATTTGCGGCGGGACGTGCCAGCTATGTGGCTTTCTATCTCACAGGTGATGTAATGAATACCGGATTGTCTGTTTTCTTCTTGTTGGATTGTGCAACGATCATCCTGGCTCTTGTGCTGAGCATTGCCGCCATGGCTGCGTCCGGCAGAAAGGCCAAATAAAGCGTTGGTTCAAACACCATCAGGTGTTGAATAAAGAAAAGGAGGAATATCTCATGAAAAACCTGTTCCGTATCCTGATTGCTCTGGTGACTGTTCTGACCCTGACCTGCACCTGCCTGACTGCTCTGGCTGAGTACAAGACGCCCACTGTTGACTATGAGGTGTGGCAGGAGTATGCGCCTGAACAGTATGCCCAAGAGGATGTTTCCACCAAGACCGTCGCTTACCAGTTCGCCGGTGTCAGCGATGAGACCAGCAAGCAGAATGTGTCTGTGAAGATCGACCTGTACGAGGACGGTTTCGCACGTATGGCCCAGTCCATCGATGCTGACGGTGTCCGCTTCTACTACTATGGCTATTGGACCAACATGGATGATGAGGAGATCTTCCTGGCTTTCACCTGCTACAGCTATGAAGGTGCAACGGTGGAAGGCACTGTGACCCATGGCGATGTGCGTACTGTGGATTACACCTATGACCTGGTTGAGGAGGATGGCGCGTTCACCTTTGGCCTGAACTTCTGCCTGGGTTTCGCTGACGGCGGTCAGTATGTCCGCTCCACGACTGTAACGGATGACGGTGCTGTTGCTTTCGAGAATGAAGAAGCCTGGCTGGCTGATGCAGCTGCTTTCTGGGGTGCAGCCAAGTAAGTCGGAATGATCCTTGCGGCCTGTCGGAAAACGCTCCTCCGGCAGGCCGCATTTTGTCTCCAAACCATCATATGCTTGATTCAGGCCATACCGTGTGATAAAATTGATTGGTAAAAAGAGATACAAAAGCACCCTAATATTGACTTCATTTTTCGTAAGTTTATTTCAATATTACGATTGAAGGAGAAGAACGTCATGCAAGCATTCAATCCATATCTGCCCAGTTGGGAATATGTGCCCGATGGCGAACCGCATGTGTTTGGTGATCGTGTGTATGTGTATGGCAGCCACGATGCCTTTGGAGCGCCCATTTTCTGCGTGAATGATTACGTATGCTAGTCTGCACCGGTGGATGATCTGCGTACATGGCGATATGAAGGCGTCATCTATCAACGCAGGCAGGATCCAGGCAACAAGCTGGGCATCCGCAGCCTCTATGCGCCGGATGTGACAAAAGGGCCCGATGGCCGCTATTACTTGTATTATGCCTTCGATTTTCTCGGTGAAATCGGTGTGGCCGTGTGCGATACGCCTGCGGGCAAGTATCAGTTCTATGGCAAAGTACATCATGCAAACGGAAGAACCTGGGGAAAAAAGAGTGGAGAACAGTTCCCGTTTGATCCTGGTGTGTTGACAGACGATGATGGTAAGGTCTGGCTGTATTCCGGCTTTGCCACCAAGGTGCCATTTGTCGCATCCCGTTGGCATGATCTGCGCAATGATGGCGGCGTGGTGATGGAGCTGGAGCCCGATATGGTGACGATTCGGACGGAGCCCAAGGTCCTTTTCCCCACCAAGGGCAAACCTGGTGCTTTCCCGGGACATGCGTTTTTTGAAGCCAGCTCGATCCGCAAGGTGGATGGCAGATATTGCTTTGTGTACTCAGGTGAAAACAACCATGAACTGTGCTATGCGATGTCTGATCGACCGGATGGCGGTTTCACCTATGGCGGGGTGCTGGTAGATTTGGGCGACCTGTACATGAACGGCAATACTGACGAGCAGCACGCCAACAATTATTTAGGCAACACCCATGGCGGCCTTTTGAACATCGGGGATGACTGGTACATCTTCTATCATCGTCAGACCAACCGCAGCAGCTACGCCCGGCAGGCCTGCGCCGAGAAGCTGAAGAGAACGGCGGACGGCGGGTTTCTTCAGGCCGAAGTGACTTCCTGTGGTCTGAATGGAGGCCCCTTGTGCGGAAAAGGTACTTATGAAGCGCGTATAGCCTGCAATCTTTGGGCAGAGGGACACTCAACAGACCGGGTTGATGACGCCAATGTAAAAAAGAGGCTTACAGCGCATCCGTATTTTACTCAAACTGGCGCGGATCGAGAATCAGATGGAGACCAGTACATAGCCAATATGCGGCATGGTGCAACAGCAGGCTTCAAGTATTTCGCCTTTGATGGCAGCGAGTGCACGATTTCCCTGACGGGAACGGGGACTGGTGCATTTGAGGTTTCAGATGGTGAAAAACAAATAGCAGTCGTTCCGGTCAACGGACAAACTGGTATGAAAATTGAAGCAGGTATAAAGCCGCTGTATTTCACCTATATCGGGAACGATACTGCATCCTTTGTTAGCTTTTCCATCGCGTAAGTTATGGGTCATGGGGCAGGTGTCCTTCTCAACCTGTCGTATGAAACCGTCCTGATAGCCGTCCCTTGACATAGTGCGCAACTATGTCAAGGGTTTTTTGCAAAATATGAAATATAGTCTTTCAGACATAGATACGTTATCACAACAAAAGGCAATGGGCAAACGAAGAGATCTGATGCACGAGAGTTGAAGAAAGCGGCTGGTGAATAATACACCAACCGCCTTCATATTACCAATAAACAATCTCGTTCCAGATAATCTCCTCGACTTGCACCGTAATGGCAATCATCATCCCATCCCACCGCAGCCGATCCTTCATTTTCAGCTCTTCAGTCACACCAGCCTCGCCATCTGAAGAATCATCGTATCCAGCAGGTGCTGTGCCTGCACATCTGCTGGATCAGGATGACAAAATTACCGATGATGCTATTTACAAGAAAATGCCCCTGACACACATCGCGCTATGTGTCAGGGGCTCCGGCTATGAAAACTATGAAAGCAATGAACACCTGATGATCAGGGTGAGAAGGAGGTTACTGATTCCATAGGTCTCGGAGTAAAGGGTCGGAATAAAAGACAGTGATTTGGCTTACTTGCTGCTGTTCTGCTTCATGCAGCCGGACACGACGGTCAGCAACACGGTCAGCACCTGGAACACCATACAAGCCACGCCGGTATAGAAGGCCGACCAGGCAAAGGTATCCAGACTGTTCCAGGTAAACAGACCACCGGCGACTACGGCACGGTCAGCCAGCGTCACCGTTAATGCCACGGCCATCAGGGCCAGGGTCGCAATGCGCAGTGCAGACACCAACAGTTCGTTCATATTCTTCATCTGGGCGAACAGAGCGCCAACGCCGATCACCATCGCTGCTGCCGTGCAGATGATCGCTGTGGTACTGCCTGTGATCGGATAGCCCATGGTCTTGTTGCTTACCAGGAACAGGATCAGAGAGATCAAGGCACTCACCACTGCTGCTGCGAACACATAGAAAGAAGCTTTCTGTTTCTTCAACATATCAATTCTTCTCCTTCTTGCTTTTGATGACGGAAAGGGTGTACATGGCGGCAGAGATCACAAACAGCAGGCTGGTTACGGAGATCGCTGCGGTATAAGCCACACGCCACCAGGTGGTCAGGGACTTATAGGAGGTGGATGCGTTAAAGGCATTCATCAGGTTAGTCTGGCAGAAAGCCCAAATGGTGTTATGGGCAGCTTCCTTCAGAGCGGTCAGGATATTGGCGTCACCGGAGAACATGGCTACGGAGATGGCTTCACCGTCATTGGTATGGTTCGGGAAACCGGACTCAGCGAAACGACCGCGCAGGTCATAGCCGGTCGCGCCAGCATTGACCACGCTGGCAAACAGGTCCGTATCATCGCCGATATCCGTCACGATGTAGCCCTGGAAGCCCCATTCGTTCTTAGCGATGTCCTTGATTAGCCCTCGGCTGGCAGTGCACTCCACAGCACCGATCTTGCTGAAGGAGGTCATCATACCGCGCATACCGAAATCATGGTCGGCGTTGCCGGTCCAGTAATCCGGAGCATGGTCATTGTACTTGTTGGCCTCCATGGGGATCTGGAAGGCACGCAGCTCAATCTCACGAGCACGCTGTTCGGTCATGAAAGGTGCGATACCGCTGCGGTTGGTTTCCTGGTCGTTAAAGGCGAAGTGCTTGGGCGAAGCCAGCAGACCATACTTGAATGCGCCGATGGCAAACTCCATACCCACGCAGCCGGTCAGCACAGGATCCTCGGAGTAATAGTCGCCGCTGCGGCCATTGTAGGGAGAACGATGGGTATTCAGACCGGGGCCCCACAGGATGGGCAGACCAACGATCAGGGCCTGCAGACCGACCTCTTCGCCCATGCGGAATTGCAGATCCGGGTCAAAGGAAGCAGCAATGGTAGGAGCAGTGGCATAGATCTCCAGGTAGTAGTGGTAGTTGTTGTCGTTCTCCTCGACCTTCCAGGGAGACTGCACGCGGGAATCGCCGATCTCGGACTGCATACCGTTGCCGGAGTTCTCGGTGAACATACCGCGGACAAAGCCGATGGAGGGAATATCACGGAACTCATTGCCGCCGTAAGCCACCAGACCCATGCATTCTTCAATGGTCATCTGGTCGATCAGGTCCTTCCAGGCCGGATCGTCATACTCCGTGAAGGCCAGGTCATAGAACTTCAGACCGTTCTTCGCGCCGAAGACGATCTTGGAGGTATCGTCGTTCTTCTTCACTTCGTAATACTGACCATTCAGATCAGCCAGCATAGAAGCGGGAGCCTTCATGTTCTTGTATTCCACAGGCCAGGTGCCGGACCAGTCGCTGCGGGACAGCTGCGTCACCTTGCCGGGCTCATAGTAGTTCCAGTCTGCATATTCGAGGTGGTTGGACACACTGACATTGCTCTTGGTCACAGCAAAGGTGATATCGTCCACTCCGCCATTGACGCCTGCGTAGTGATACTGATACACAGCCTTCACATTGCCGTCAGCATCCATCAGGCCGTTGCTGTTGGCCACTGTCTTGCCTTGCTTGGTCAGGATATTGTTCAGGGCAGCATGCACATTGCCGGCCACGGTGAAGTAATACTCACCAGCATCCAGGATCCAGGTGCCCTGCGTACCGTCCGCATTCTTGTGGTTCATGTCGTAGCTGGCCACATCCTGCATATCCACATGGATGACCTTGGTTTCGGAAGCACCGGGAGCAATCACACCGGTGATACCATAGGCAGCCAGCTGCACAGCCGACTTCTCCACACCGCCCTGAATGTAGGGGGCCTGCGCATACAGCTGAATGTTGGACTTACCGGCCACCTTGCCGGTGTTGGTCACCTTCACGGTGAAATCCATGGTGAAGTTATGACCGGCGCGGTTGATGACAGGCTCGCCGACCAGTTCCTGGGTGAAGGTGGTATAGCTCAGGCCATAGCCGAAGGGATAGACCACTTCTTCGTTGTAGCGCCAGTTGCCAGTGGAGGCAACCGCACCGACCTTGCTGTCAGCATTGCCCTGGCCGAACACCACGTCATTGTAGCGGGTTTCATAATAGCGGTAACCAACGTAGATGCTTTCGGGCTCGATCACATAAGCCTTGCTGGACTTACGGATGATCGACTGGGTAGGATCTTCGCTGGTGTCAAAGTTTTCAAAGGTATAGTCGCCAAAGTTGGTCATGGCAGGCGCAGAGAGGTTCTTGGCCACATAGGTATCCGGCAGGCCGGCGGAAGGATTGACCTTACCGGTCAGCACGTCCACAACGCCCAGCATGCCGAATGCGCCGGGATGGCCGATCCACACGATGGCGTCGATCTTCTCGTTATCCTGCAATTCCTTGATCTCCATCGTATTGGCGCAGTTCACCAGCACGATAACCTTCTCAAAGTTTTCAGTCGCCATGCGGATGATGTCTCGTTCGTTGGTGGTCAGCTCCAACGGTTCGCTGTTGCCACGGCCTTCGACTACGCCGCCGACCTGATAGTCGCCGTTCTCACTGCTGGGACGGCCCACCACGACGATGGCAGCATCCTGATATTGGGCAAAGCTCTCCTCGAAATCAGGCTTGTAGCCTTCCAGTTCCTGGATGGAAGGATCATCGAAGTGGCTGTCGTGGTTCAGGAAGCCCATCATGGCAGGAATATAGTTGTAGGCAGCATAACCGGTGAACTGCTTGTTATATTCCAGATAGGCGGCGATGGGCGTAGGATTGACCTTCATATTGCCGCCATCAAAGGTGAAGGTTTCCAGCGTGGAATAATCCGGCTTGATGTTGTTGCGCCATACATTGCGGTCAGGATCGCTGAAATCGGCCTGGTTCTTGCTCAGCGCATCCTCCAGCGTGATCACCGGGCCCACGATGGGCATGCCCTGGCCGGATGCCAGGATGGGATAGGTACCGCGCATACCCAGCAGCGTGATGCTGCTGCCCTCCTTCAAAGGCAGCACATCGTTGTTGTTCTTCAGCAGCACGGTGCCGGAAGCAGCCAGTTCGCGGCCAAAGCTGATGAAATGATCGATGGTCTTGTGCGTATCCAGATGACCGTTGGCCTTCAGCAGCTCCGCAGGCGGCGTGAAGGCTGACCAGGTCTGGCCGTCCTCGGCGGTAACGACCATCTGGCTCTTGGTGCCCAGCGTTTCGTCCACCTGGGCGCGGAATGTTTCCAGCATCGTACCCAGGATCGCTGAAACAGCGACCAGGAATGCCGTAACAAACGCGAGTACCCTGTACAACCCTGTTTTTTTGACCATGAAAACCATCCTTTCTCCCGCGATCTATGCGGGCGCTGGCAAAAGCATACCATTACCTACAAAAAAACAGACCCGATACAGCATATCAGGTCCATTTTTCAGCATATGTGGCTATTTACTGCTTAGCGTCAGCCCGCTTCCTTTGCATGATCCACAAACAGCACGATTGACAGCACAAACAGATCATCCTTCAGGCGGACATTGATCGAGCCATGGTACTTCTCCGCCAGGGTCTTCATGCTCTTCATACCGAATCCATGAAAACCTTCCTCCTCCTTCTTGGAGGTCATGGGCAAGCCCTGGAAAAAACGTGGTTTTTCCTCATAGTAATTCGTCACCATGATCGTCCGCATATCGCCTTTGCATTCGGTCACGATGTCGATCACTTTTTTCTGAGGATCGTTCACTTTGCGCACGGCTTCGATTGCGTTGTCAATCGCATTGCCGAAGAGGGAGTATGCCTCCGTTGTGCTCATGAAGGAAAAATCTGCACCATTGCCCGTATAGGTCAGCATGATCCCTTCAGCATTGCAGATGAGGCTGCGCTGGGTCAGCAGCACATCCAGCGCTTCATGACCTGCCTTGATCCTGCTGCCATAGATGCCCACGGCTTCTTCGATGGAGTGAATGTCCTCTGTACTCAACATGGCATTGATCTCCGACAGGCGATGCTTCAAATCGTGATGCTTGATGTTCATGGTCTCAATGGTCTTTTTGTTCAGCTCGTATTGGCGATGATCCTCCCGCCACAGCATATGGATCGTATCGTTTTCCACCTTCAGATTCATTTCGTGAAACAGGATCAGCTGCACCGTCAAGGCCATGATACAGCATGCCACCGCATACAGGCTAACGGTCACAGAGGCATTTTCGCCAAGTGCATCAGCAATGCGTGTAAAACCGATGGTGGTCAGCAAGATGCTGAAAAAGATCAGCGTGAGGCGACGGTCGGTCTGACGGAAGCACTGATTTCGGGCCGAATATACGCCGATCGTCACCGCCCATAACAAGTAAAGCGGCGGAAAAAACACATACTCCATCGCTTCCCAGCGCGGTAGTCCCCATAACGATTGCTGCATAACCGGCGTGGTCATTGCCAATATCTTTACCATATGGAAGGTCATGTGCTCCAGTGCATATCCAGCAGCACAAGCGGCAGCCACTGTACGCAGCGGCAACCTGAAGCAAAAAAACATGGACCCTATTGATACAAAAAATACCAGGATTAACCGAAAAAACTGTAAAGCTGGCACCGGCACACCAGGTATCATGAAGATGAACAGATATGATGCCAATGTGGTGATCAATGTGCCTCCTAAAAGTCGGAAAGCAAACCCGTTCCTTTTTTCACAAGGCAGCAGAAAGATCAGTTCTGCCAGCAATATTTCAAAAGCAAAAATGATACGATGTGTTAAACTCATGGATTCATCCCTCCCAAGAAGTCCAGGACCGCATTCATGAATTCTGTTTTCATTTTTCTTGAAATGTAAATGATCGTTCCACCCACTGTTACTGATTCACGGGATACGGATTCAATATACTTCATATTGATCAAAAGGCTTTGATTACATTGGACAAAATGGCTGCTGTTAATCCTTTTCTGAGCCAGCTTGAGCGTAGTATACTCCTTATAGTCACCCTGTGTTGTATGGAAAATCACATAATGCCCGTCGACTTCAAGATACATGATTTGATACATATGGACCAGAAAAATGGTACCGTCCATCTTGATCTGGATGGCATTATCATTTTTCTTTGCTGTTCTGGAAATCGCCCGTTTGATCTTGATGGCAAAGCTGTAGCGATTCACCGGCTTCAGAATAAAGTCGATTGCATTTACCTCATACCCCGAAATCGCATACTGCGCCATATTGGTCACAAAAATAAGAGTCGCGGATTGGTCGACCTTTCTCAGCGCTTTTGCTGTTTCAATGCCATTCAGGTTTGGCATATCAATATCCATCAGCACAAGATCGTAATCCTTCATCCCTCTCATTACAAATGCCATGCCGGATGAATATTGCTCGATATCAAACTGTGTCTGATCTTCCTGCGCGATCTCTTCCAGGTATACTTTGATTCTATCTCTTTCGGTTGGCTCGTCTTCAACAATCGCTATGCGAATCAAAACCATCACTCCCACTCAATACTCGCCGGCGGCTTGGTCGTCACGTCCAGCACGACGCGATTCACATGCGGCACCTCATTGACAATCCTTGCGGAAATCGTGCGCACGACGTCGTACGGGATGCGCGCCCAGTCGGCGGTCATGAAGTCGTCCGTCGTGACCGCGCGGATGGCGACGGTGTAGTCGTACGTCCGCTCGTCGCCCATGACGCCCACGGAGCGGATGCCCGTCAGGACGGTGAAATACTGGTGGATATCGGCGTCCAGACCGGCCTTGGCGATTTCCTCGCGCAGCACCGCGTCGCTCTCGCGGACAATCTCCACCTTTTCCGGGGTCAGGTCGCCGATGACACGAATCGCCAGACCGGGGCCGGGGAACGGCTGACGCCAGACCAGATCGTGCGGGAGACCAAGCGTTTCGCCCAGCGCGCGCACTTCGTCCTTGAACAGCATCCGCAGCGGCTCAATCAGCTGTGTGAAGCCGAGTTCCTTGGGCAGACCGCCGACGTTGTGGTGGCTCTTGATGACCGCCGCGCCCGTCGCCTGACCGCTCTCGATAACGTCCGGGTAAATCGTGCCCTGCGCGAAGTAATCCAGCTTGCCGAGCTTTTCGGATTCCGCCTTGAATACTTTCAGGAAGTCACGACCGATAATCTTGCGCTTCGTTTCGGGGTCGGAAACGCCCTTCAAGTCCTCATAGAAGATTTTGCTGGCGTCGGACGCAACCAGACGCACGGGGAAAGTGTGCGTGAACACATTCACCACCTGCTCGGTTTCGCCCTTGCGCATGAAGCCGTGGTCAACGTAGACGCAGGTCAGGCGGTCGCCGATGGCCTTATAAATCAGCGCCGCCGCGACGGAGGAGTCCACGCCGCCGGAAAGTCCCAGCAGCACCGTGCCCTTGTCGCCCACGATTTCGCGGATGTTGGCAATCGCCGTCTGCGCGTAGGTTTCCATCGACCAGTCGCCCACGCAGCCGCAGATATTCAGGAAGTTTTCGATAACCGCGCGCCCCTCGTCGGAGTGGGTCACTTCCGGATGGAACTGCACGCCGTAGATGCGCCGGTCGTCGTTCGCCATCGCCGCAACGGGGCAGTTCGTGCTGTGCGCAATCGGGTGGAAACCAGCCGGGCACTTCTTCACCTGATAGGTATGGCTCAGCCAGCAGGAGGAGGCATCCGACATGCCGGAGAGCAGGCTCGTCTTATCGTCCATCGTCACGGTGATTCGGCCATATTCGCGCTGTGCCGCCTTTTCCACCGTGCCGCCCAGCAAATACGCCGTCAGCTGCATTCCGTAGCAGATGCCCAGCACCGGCACGCCCAGCTGATACACGCCCTCGTCGCAGCGGGGTGCATCCTGTTCCAGCACGCTCGCCGGGCCGCCGGAGAGAATCACGCCCACGGGGTTCTGCGCGCGAATCGTCTCCAGACTCGCGTCATAGGGCAGGACGCAGGAATACACATGGCATTCGCGCACGCGCCGCGCAATCAGCTGCGTGTACTGTCCGCCGAAATTCAGAATGACGATTTTCTGTGTTTCCGCCATTGATTGATTTCCTCCACTATTTCTTTCCCAGTTTCAAATTTCAAATTGCAAAAGCAGCACCATGTTTACACACAATGCTACCTTATATTGTGCCACATTTCCGCCGTGAAAGCAAGCCCCTGCACGGCTTTTTTTCCTGCCGGCTGATTAGTTTACACGTTAGCCTTGTGTCGTTTCCTTTCATTGTTCCTTTCGGTGAAAATTTCGCCATATTTATCAGCTTTTTTCTTCTTTTGCCGCTTGACAAGGACATTTTTCCGGGTTATAATACCCATATGCCTAACTGTTAAGCTAACAGGAAGAGAGGAATGCTTCATGTTTCGTCAGGATTGTTCGCACCATCTGCTTACGACCATTCTGCCTTTCTGGGAGAACCTGACCGATTGGGAGCGCGGCGGCTGGTTCGGCTATGTGAATCATGACCTGTCCGTGGAGCGCGGGGCACACAAGGGCTGCATCCTCAACAGCCGCATTCTGTGGACGTTCTCGACGGCGGCGCGGGTGACGGGCGATAAGTCCCTGCTGCGCTATGCGCGCCATGCGTTCGCATTCCTGCCGCATTTTGAGGATAGTGAGCGCGGCGGCGTGTACTGGTCGGTGACGGCGGACGGTGAGCCGCTGGACAAGACGAAGCACACCTACTGTCAGGCGTTCGCGATTTACGGCTTGGCGGCGTACATGCGCGCCATCGGCGAAAGCGACCCGGATTACGCCCCTGCGCGCGACAAGGCGATGGCACTTTTCCGCCTGATTGAGACGAAATGCAGCGACGCGGGCGGCTACGGCGAGGCCTACGAGCCGGATTTCACCCCCGTCGGCAACGAAAAGCTGTCCGACAACCCGAAGCTGATGGAGCGCCACGAGACGGCGTCCCGCACGATGAACACGCTGCTGCACGTTTTGGAGGGCTATGCGGAATTATACCGCGCCATGCCGGACGAAGCTGTGCGCCGCGCCGGAGAAGTCTGCTTAGAGCGTTTCCTGAACGTGATGTACAATCCGGGCAAGCGCCGCTTGGAGGTCTTCTACGACCGCGACTACCACTCTTTGCTGGACATGCAGTCCTTCGGGCACGACATTGAGGCCTCGTGGCTGATTTGGGACGCGGCTGAGACGCTGCTGCCCGAATCAAACCGCGCGCCGTATCTGCACATGTGCCTGACGCTGGCGGAAGCTGTCCGCGAACGCGCATTCACCGACCACGGCTTGGAGAACGAAGTCGTCGAGGGCAAAGTTGACCACACGCGTGTCTGGTGGGTACAGGCGGAGACGGTGCTGGGCTTCCTGAATGCCTACGAGCTGACAGGCGCATCCACTTGGCTGAGGCAGGCGGAAGCGCAGTTTGCCTACATCCGCCGCGCCTTCGTTGACCCGCGTCCGAACAGCGAGTGGTTCTGGTCGCTGACCGAATCAGGCATCCCGACGGACAAGCCGATTGTGGAAGAGTGGAAGTGTCCGTACCACAACAGCCGCATGTGCCTGCGGGTGATGGAGCATCTGGCGTGATATTCCATCGGTTATCGCGCTGATGGGTGCATTCATGCTGTTTTTACCTTTCTGAATGTGCTTTCGCCTTGCGCAGGGATTTCGCTCCTGCGGGAGCGACAAGGGGGCTTTGCGGTCGCCCCCTTGACCCCTTCGCAGTGCACACTCCTGTTTATTGGTTTGTATTGCTGCTTAGGAACGAAAAGCACACTAACTAAAAAACTTCCGATACAATTCAATTAACTTAGGAGAGCACCGAAGGTTTCCAAAGGGCGATCGGAAAGCCCTTTGGTCGCCTCCGCAGAGGCGAAACCCCTGCGTCAACAAGCACAAAATCATCAAGGAATCCGAAAGCCAACGAAAAAACGGACTTTGCCCTCGCAAACATCCACAAATCTGGAGGTTTTATTTCACCATGAGCGGTATCACCATGCGTGACATTGGGCGGCAGCTGGGGGTCAGCGCCGTCACCGTGTCAAAGGCGCTCGCGGGAAAATCCGGCGTGAGTGAGGAAATGCGGCAGAAAATCATCCGCCGCGCATCCGAACTCGGCTATGTCAACCCCAACGCGCCGCAAACCACGCCCACATCCGGTTTGGATGTCGGTATCCTCATTCCGGAGAATTTTTTCTCCGTCGTGTCCTTTTATGCAACTTTCTACAAGCAGCTCGTGCAGGCGCTGACCGACGCGGGGCATTTCGGCATCATGGAGCTGGTCACGCATGACATGCAGACCGCGCTGACCCTGCCGAATCTCCTGCGTTCGCGCCACGTCGATGCGCTCATCTGTCTGGGGCAGCTAACCTCCCCGTATATGCAGCTGCTGACGCGGCAGGAAATGCCCGTCATCTGTCTGGACTTCCACGACCCCTTTGTCACCACTGACGCCATTGTCAGCGACAACGCGTTCGGCGCGGCGCAGTTGACCTACTGGCTGATTGAGCAGGGGCATCGGGACATCGGCTTCGTCGGAGATATCAAGGCAACGTCCTCCATCATGGAACGCTACCTCGGTTTCCTTTCCGCAATGCTGATGAAGGATTTGCCCGTGCGCCCCGAATGCGTTTTTTCCGACCGCAGCCCAGAAGGGAACACGTTCCACACCTTCCAGTTGCCGGAGAAAATGCCGACTGCGTTCGTCGTGAACTGCGATATGTCCGCGCAGGCGCTGATTACCGACCTGCAAAGCCGCGGCTACTGCGTGCCGGAGGACATTTCCGTCGTGGGCTTCGATGATTTCTGCCCGACCGCTGGAAACACGCCGCCGCTGACAACCTTCCGTGTCAATTGCCCCGCGATGTGCCGCATGGCGGTCAAGCTGATTGGCGAGCGCTGCGCGGGCGACCGCAAAACCGTCGGGCGCGTGGTGATTGGCGGCGAATGCGTCTTCCGCGATTCCGCCGCGCCGGTGTCTGCCATTCACTAATCCCGGAGAGCAACTGCTTTCCGTTAAACAACCAAGAAAGAGGTATGCACACATGGCTGTCAAGATGCTCAACGTCCCCTCTCTTCCCAACATTCCGTGGCAGGAGAAGCCGGCTGACTACAAGCTTTCCTCCCCCGTCTGGCGTTACAGCGAGAACCCCGTCATGGGGCGCAATCCCACGCCGGAAATTGCCCGCATCTTCAACTCCGCCGTTGTGCCGTGGGAGGATGGCTACATTGCCGTTCTGCGCGGCGAGCAGGTCAACGGCATCCCATATGTCTACCTCGGACATTCCAAGGACGGCATTCACTGGGACGTCGAGCGCGAAAAAGTGCCCTTTGTGGATGACAACGGCAACCCGAAAATGCCGCACTACGCCTACGACCCGCGTCTGGTGAAGGTGGATGACACCTACTACATCATTTGGTGCACCGACTTCTACGGTGCTGCCATCGGCATGGCGAAGACGAAGGACTTCAAAACCTTCACGCGCATCGAGAACCCCTTCATCCCCTTCAACCGCAACGCCGTGCTGTTCCCGCGCAAGGTGAACGGCAAGTTTAAGCTCCTGTCCCGCCCGTCCGACTCCGGCCACACGCCCTTCGGTGATATTTTCATCTCCGAATCGCCCGACATGGAGTACTGGGGACACCATCGCCATGTGATGGGCCGCGGCAGCAACTGGTGGGAATCCGTCAAGATTGGCGGCGGCGCTGCCCCCATCGAAACGACCGAAGGCTGGCTGCTGTTCTACCACGGCGTCGCGACCACCTGCAACGGCTTCGTGTACTCCATGGGCGGCGCGATTCTGGACATCAACGAGCCGTCGAAGGTGCTGTACCGCTGCGAAAACCACCTGCTGACGCCGGAAGAGCCTTACGAAACGACCGGCTTCGTGCCGAACGTCGTTTTCCCCTGCGCTACATTACAGGACGGCGATACCGGTCGCATCGCCATCTACTACGGTGCGGCGGACACCAACGTCGGTCTGGCGTTCACCACGGTGGACGAGGTTGTCACCTACATCAAGGCGCACTCCAAGCTCCAATGGGGCGACGACATCGCGCAGGACGATTTCTGATTTTGCGGGGATGTACGAGTGCGTACATCTCCATTTTTATGCAGAGATTTCGCCTCTGCGGAGGCGACCAGAGGGCTTTGCGGTCGCCCTCTGGACTGCTTCGCGTCCCCATCTAAGTTTGTTGAGCTTTATCGAAACAAATTTAGTTGGTGTGCCGTTCGTCCCTAAGCAGCAATACAAATCAATAAACAGGAGTGTGCACTGCGAAGGGGTCAAGGGGGCGACCGCAAAGCCCCCTTGTCGCCTCCGCAGAGGCGATTCCCCCTGCAACATCAAAAACAAGCAACTTAAAAATCAGCATCCAAAACAAGAAAAAAGGAGCGACCACTGCTATGCAAATCCGCAGTTTTTCCTCCCTGATGGAGTCCTACGAGCGCCTCATCGCGCGCCCGAACCCCGCCAATGACCACTTCTATAACGGGCTTTATACCCGCTACCGCTACCCCGTCCTCACCCGCGAGCACATCCCGCCCTTCTGGATGTACGACGCTGACCCCGCGTCGAACCCCTTCATGATGCAGCGGCTGGGCGTCAATGCCACCATGAACAGCGGCGCAATCAAGCTGAACGGCAAGTACTGCCTTGTCGTGCGCGTCGAAGGGATGGATCGCAAGTCGTTCTTCGCCGTCGCGGAATCCGACAAGCCCACTGAGGGCTTCCGCTTCCGGGATTATCCTGTCGTCCTCCCCGATACCTGCGCAGAGGAAACGAACGTCTACGATATGCGCCTGACGCAGCATGAAGACGGCTGGATTTACGGCGTATTCTGCTCCGAAAGCAAAGACCGCACCAGCAGCGATTTGTCCGCGGCGGTTGCGGCGGCGGGCATCGTACGCACGAAGGACTTGCAGAACTGGGAGCGCCTGCCGAACCTCAAGACGCTCCGTTCGCCGCAGCAGCGCAATGTCGTCCTTCACCCCGAATTTGTGGACGGGCAATATGCCTTCTATACTCGTCCGATGGATGATTTCATCGAGACGGGTTCGGGCGGCGGCATCGGCTTCGGACTGTGCAAGGATATTGAGCACCCCGTCATTGACGAGGAGAAAATCATCTCCCTGCGCCGCTACCACACCATCACCGAGAGCAAAAACGGCGCGGGCGCAACGCCAATTCGCACCGACAAGGGCTGGATTCACATCGCGCACGGCGTTCGCAACACGGCGGCAGGTCTGCGCTATGTGCTGTACGCCTTCATGACGGCGCTGGATGACCCGTCGCGCGTGATTGCCGAGCCGTCGGGGATGCTGCTTGGCCCGATGGGGCACGAGCGCGTGGGCGACGTGAGCAACGTCGTGTTCTCCAACGGCGCAATTGCGGATGACGACGGCAAGGTGTACATCTACTATGCCTCGTCAGACACGCGCCTGCACGTTGCCGAAACGGACATTGACCGCCTGTGCGACTATCTGCTGCACACGCCCAAAGACCCGCTGCGTTCGCCGGACTGCGTGCGCCAGCGCTGCCTGCTCATCTCGCACAATCTCGCGTTTATGGGAAAGAAGGACGACTAATGGCGATTGAATTCAAACTTGCGCCCCTGTTTGGCAATGGCGCTGTCCTGTGCCGCCGCAAGGAAGTGCGCGTCTGGGGTACGGCGGCGGATGGGCAAACTATCACCGGGCGCGTGACGACGGCGGATGGGCTGATTCTCTCCGAAGGCGTCTGCACAGCGCGCGACGGACGCTTTCTCCTGCATCTTCCGCCGATGGAACAGGCGACCGGCTGCACACTGACCGTCACCTGCGGGGCAGAAACGTGCACATCCACCGATATTTCGGTTGGCGAAGTCTACCTCGCGTCCGGGCAGAGCAACATGGAGCTGGAACTGCAAAACGCCGACGAGGGGCAAGATTTAATCGCGGCGCATGACGACCCGCTGGTGCACTACTTCAACGTCCCGAAAAAGAGCGTCTGGGATGACGACGCGATTGCAGCCGAAGCCGCGTCTCATTGGGAGCGTGTCCGCCCCGGCTATGCGCGGGATATGTCCGCCGTGGCGTACTTCTTCGCCCGCAAACTCGCGCGGACGATTGACTGCCCTATCGGCATTATTGACTGCTACTGGGGCGGTACATCCGTGACCTGCTGGATGGACAAGGAAGCGCTGGAAGCAACCGCCGAGGGGCAGCGCTACATCACCCGCTACCGTGAGCAGGGCGGCGACAAGCCCTTCGATCAGTGGCGGCAGGAGGAAGATGCTTTCTGGGTTGAAATGAACGCATGGAATGCGCATGTCGCTCAGCTGAAGAAGGACAATCCCGGTATCTCGTGGCCGGAAATCAACGAAACCGTCGGCCCCTGCCCTTGGCATCCGCCGGTTGGTCCCGGTTCGCCGTATCGTCCGGGCGGGCTGATTGAAACGATGACAAAGCGCGTCGTTCCCGCGACGCTGACCGGCATTCTGTATTATCAGGGTGAGGATGACACCGCAAAAACCGAGCATTACGACGTGCTGCTGACTGCGATGCTGATGCGCCTGCGTCAGCTTTTCCGCGACGATTCGCTCCCCTTCCTCAACGTGCAGCTGCCGATGTGGATTGCCGCCGGCGACGAGGATAAGCACGACTGGGCGCGCCTGCGTCTTGCACAGGCACGCGCGGCGAGCGCCCTCCAGCCCGGCGGTCTGGCGATTCTGCTGGACTGCGGCGAGTTCGACAACATCCACCCGACCGACAAGCGTACCCCCGGTGAGCGCCTGTGCGACGTTGCCCTGCGCGTCGTCTATGGCATGGACGCGCCGGAATCCCCCCGCGCGCTGGGGAAGTATACGCAGGGAGATACGCTCGTTGTCACGCTGAGCGCACCTGTGCTGCGCCGGGAGACGGGCGAACTGCTGCTGGAGATTGCCGGGGAGGACGGGGCGTATCACCCTGTGCAGTCGGTGACGCTGGATGGGACGGAGATGCGCTTGCGGAGCGTGGCAGTGCTCCACCCGACGAAGGTAAGGTATGCATATGTGAATTGGGGGAAGGTCGCTTTGTTTGGGCGGAATGGGCTTCCGCTCGCCCCCTTCGCCTTCGAGGGCTAAAAGAGGATAAACACGCGGAAGAAGTAAGGAGAAGAAGCCAACTCAATCGCGAAAAGGGGTCAAGGGGGGGACTTCGTCCCGTTTCATTTCCCCTTGCGGGGTTGGGGCAATACCCCAGCTGTTCTGCGGGCGCTCAACTCAAAGGAAAAAATCAACAAAGGCGCAGGCAGCGAAGCGTTCCTGGCAGTAACCAAAATTCAAAAAACATCCACAATCAAAACAGACCAGCACGGCATCACACCATGCTGGTCTGTTCTTTATTCTGCTTACTTTTCCGGCGCATCCGGGGTGGTCGGCGTGGGCAGCACCGGGGCTTTGCCCTGAATGTACACCGGGTATGCCGCACTCACCCGCTGACCGTCATTCACCGTCGCGGTGACGAGGACAATTTGTGTTTCCGCGTTTGCGGACACGCGCAGCTTCCCGTCGCCAGAAATCGTCGCAACGCTCGCGGGGCAGTTGACCGCCCACGTCACACGCTTCACCGTGGCGTTCGCGGGCTGCACCGTCGCCATCAGCCGAAGCGTCGCGCCCGTGCGGACGATGCGATTACCCGTAATCACCACGCCCGTCGCCGGAATGCCGACCGTCACGCGCAACGACGCGCGCTTGTTCGAGCCGTCGGTCGTGCGGACGGTAATCGTCGCTGTGCCTGCCTTCAAGCCGCGCACAACGCCGTTTGCATCCACCGTCGCAACGTGGGTGTTGCTGCTGCGCCAGCGGACGGGCATCTGCGCCGTTTCGGGTGTTGCCGACACATGCAGCTGCACCGACGCGCCAACGTTAATCCAGCTGCTGGCTGCCGTCAAGGTGAGTTTCGTCGTCTTGGGGTAAATGACAAGCGTCCACGTTGCGGAAATTGTGCTGTTTTCCGCGCTGACGGCGTTCACCGTTACCGTCGTGATTTCTGTCACGTTCTTCGTGGTCAGCACGCCGCTGGTCGAAATCGTCGCGACGCTCGCGGGGCAATTGAGCGAGTAGATAACCTTCTGATTCGCGGCATCCTTGGGCAGAATCGTCGCCTTGATGGTCGTGGACTGCCCGCCGCCGAGTTTTGCCGCGCCGCTGATAGTCAGCGACTTGACCGTTTTCTGTACCTTGACGGTGAACTTCGCGCGGACACCCGTGCCGTCCGTCGCCGTCGCGGTAATCGTCACTGTGCCCGCCTTGAGCGCGGTCACAACGCCATTTGCATCCACCGTCGCAATGCGCTTGTTGCTGGTCGACCAAGTGACGCTCTGCGCGGCATCTTCCGGCAAAACGCGCGCCGTCAGCTGAAGCGTCTTGTCCTCGCCGTCCACATCAATGTAGTTTCTCGGCGCGGAAATGGCAACCGTCGTTACCGGAGGCAGAATCTGCACGGTGCGCGTCGCCGTAATCGCGCTGTTCTCCGCGCTGACCGCCGTTACCGTGATGGTCACAGGCGCGGTGAACCCCTTGCCAGCCTTCAAGCGCCCATGCCGGTCAATGGTCGCGATGTCTTTTCCGCAATCCACCGACCAGATAACCTTCTGGTTCGTCGCCGTAGCGGGGGTGATGACGGCGTTCAGCGTGATGGTCTTGCCCTGCGCGACGGCACTTGCGCCGCGGATTTCCAGCGTACCGACCGCACTGCCGACCGTCAGGGTGATTTTCGCCGAGCGGCCCGAACCATCCGTCGCCTTGGCGGTAATCGTCACCTTGCCGACCTTCTTCGCCGTCACCAGACCGTTTGCATCCACCGTCGCAATGCGCTTGTTGCTGGTCGACCAAGCCACCTGCTGGGAGGCGTCCTCCGGGATGCATTTTGCCGTCAGCTGAAGCGTCGGGGACGCGAGGTCAATCGTCAGGCGCGGCGCGGAAATCGCAAGTCCCGTCGTCACCGGGCGAATCGTAACCGTGTGGGTGGCGCGAATCGCGCTGTTCTGCTTGGACACCGCCGTCACGGTAATGGTCGTAATCGCGCTGATTTTCTTGGTCGTCAGCTTGCCGCTCTGGCTGATGGCGGCGATGCTCTTGTCGCAGTCCACCGACCAGACGACGCCCTTTTCCGTCGCATCCGCCGGCATCATCACTGCCTTGAGCGTGATGGACTTGCCCGCCGCGACGCTGCCTGCGCCCTCGATGGTCAGCCCCGTCACGCCGCTGACGACGCGCAGGGTGATGCTGCCCTTGACCTTGCTGCCGTCCTTCGCCGTGGCAGTGATGGTCACTTTGCCGGTTTTGCGCGCCGTCACCAGACCGCTTGCATCCACCGTCGCGATTTTGCTGCTGCTGCTCGACCATGTGACATCGGCAATCGCGTCCTCCGGGTCGCACGTCGCTTTCAGCCGCAAAGTTTTGCTGCCGCTCAAATCAACATACGTCGTGGGCGCGCTGACGGTGATTTTTTTCACGCCCGGCGCAATGCACAGGCGGAAGTTCGCATAGCGCGACGGGTCGCTTTTCAGCGCCGCCGACACCTGCACATAGTGCGTGTATGCCACACGTTTGGTGGTAATAACGCCGCTTTTGATGGTCGCCAGCGAAGCATCCGCCGGGTACAACGTCCATTCCAAATCGCTGTTCGGGACGGTTTTTCCGTCGATGGTGACGGAGAACGTCAGCTTCTCGCCGCCGCGAACCGTCTCTGCGCCGGAAATAACGACTTCGCCTTTCGCGGGCGGCGTCGGCAGCGGCGGCGCGGGCGGCAGGTCACTGCCCGTGGTGATGTCCGACGGCGTTGTGACCGCCAGCGCTGTATTGCTCCATTGCGGCACAAGCAGCACCGCCAGCGCCAGCATCAGCACCAACGCCGCCTTTTTCATGCTTTGCTTCATGTTTCTTTCCTCCTACCAATTTCCGAAAAAGGGATTCCGCATTCTTCATTGTAGCGCAGAGCGCGGCCCTGCGTCAAGCAAATTTCGCCTGTGGGTGAAGAATTTACAAGTCACCGCCTTGCAAAGGCGTAAATCCCAATCGCCGCGGCAATGGACAGATTCAGCGAATCCACCTTATTGCTGCTTGGAATGCGCACGGGCTGCCCCAGACGGCTGAACTCCGGCGGCAGACCGCTGCCCTCGTTGCCGAAAATCAGCGTCCATCGGTCAGGAATGTCGCCTAACACATCCGGCAGGGACTTCGACCCGTCGAGCATGAACGGATAGAGCGCGTGTTCCGGGAACTGCGCCTGATACTGCGAAAAATCATCATAGACATGCAGCCGCAGCTGGAAGATGCTGCCCATGCTGGCACGGACAGTCTTGGGATCAAACACATCCACGCACGGGCGGATGACAGCGATATCCTGCATATCAAAGCCAAGCGCCGTGCGGAAAATCGTGCCGACATTGCCGCTGTCCGACGGGTGATGCAGGACGATATGCGGCTTGTCAGGGCGCAGGTCATCCTCGAACTTGCTGAACACCGCCGCCGCGAAGCAGTTATCCTTCCCCGAAATGCGGGAAAGCGCCTTGTCCGCCTCTTCCACACGGATATGGTGCTTTTCCGCTTCCTCGCAAAGCCGCTGTGCGCCCTCGGTTCCGGCGCTTCGGCTATGCAGCAGCACGCGGCGGCAACTTTCCGGGCGGTGCAGCAGGCATTCCATCGCCGGGAACATCCCCGGTGCGTAGGCATAATCCAGTTCCGCCGAATAGGTTGATAAAGACGGCATAATTGCCCTCCTATATTTCTGCTATTCCATCGTAAATGGCATTCATCACGCAGGGGATTTCGCCTCTGCGGAGGCGAGGAGGGGGCTTTCCGATCGCCCCCTCCACCCCTTCGGCGCCGACACTTTTTGGGGGTAACCCATGTTGTCAGCAGCCGTAGTATTCGTTTGAATATCTTTATCCAACAATCATCAGAATAGCGCTTCCACAAAGTCCTTAGCATTGAAGGGCTGCAAGTCGTCGATGCCCTCGCCTACGCCGATGTACCACACCGGCACTTCCAGCTCCTGCCGGATGGCAAGCGCAATGCCGCCCTTCGCCGTCCCGTCGAGTTTGGTCAGGATGATGCCGCCGATTTCGCAGACTTCCTTGAACGCGCGCGCCTGCGCCAGACCGTTCTGCCCCGTCGTTGCATCCAGCACGAGCATACAGCGCACATCCGCTTCCGGGAACTCGCGGTCAATCACGCGGCGCATCTTGTTCAGCTCATCCATCAGGTTCTTCTTGTTGTGCAGACGGCCGGCGGTATCGACAATCAGCAGATCCGCGCCCTGCGCCTTGGCGGACTGGATGCCGTCATAGACGACCGCCGCGGGGTCAGCGCCCTCGGCGTGCTTGACAATCGGCACACGCGCGCGTTCCGCCCAGACAGTCAGCTGGTCAGCCGCCGCCGCACGGAAAGTATCCGCCGCGCAGAGGATAATCCGGCGGCCAATGTTCTGGAAGCGCAGGGCAAGCTTGCCGATGGTGGTCGTTTTTCCCGCGCCGTTCACGCCGACAACGAGCATGACCATCGGCCAGCGCAGCGGCGGACGCGGGATGTCCATCTGCTCAATCATGATATCTTTGAGCATCTGCTTGGCGGTATCGGCATCCTTGACCTTGTTTTCGCTCACGCGGCGGCGCAGTTCATCCATCATGGCGGTTGTCGCCTTCATGCCGCAGTCGGACATGAGCAGGATATCTTCGAGTTCCTCATAGAAGTCCTCGTCAATCTTCCTTGTTTCCTTCACCAGCGTATCGACGCGCCCCATCAGCGAATCACGCGTCTTGGTTAATCCTTCACGCAGTTTTGCGAACAGTCCCATTGTCATTCCTTCTTTCTAAGGGGCACTGCCCCTTGACCCTTTCGCGCGATTGAGTTGTGCGCGTCTTCATACTTTTTCGCATATTTAGCAGGGATTTCGCCTCTGCGGAGGCGACCAGAGGGCTTTGCGGTCGCCCTCTGGACTGCTTCGCATCCCCATCTAAGTTTATTGGGCTTTATTGAAACTGCTTTTAGTTAGTGTCTTTTTGCTTCTTTGGAAGCAATACTCAGAGCAGTAAAATACCAAGCAACAATACAGATCAAGAAACATGGGGGTGTCCGCGCCGAAGGTTTCCAAAGGGCGATCGGAAAGCCCTTTGGTCGCCTCCGCAGAGGCGAAATCCCCTGCAACAAGAAAATTCAGTTGCAAAGATGTATCCAGAAATGCCGCCCGCCCAAAGGCACTTAAGCATTGCCCTTGTGCTTTTCCAAGAACACCATCAGCACCGCCACATCCGCGGGCGACACCCCCGGAATCCGGCTCGCCGCCGCAAGCGACCGCGGACGCTGCTTCATCAGCTTCTGCCGCGCTTCAATCCGAAGCCCGGTCACTTCCTCATACGGCAAATCCTCCGGCAGAAGCGTCTCTTCCATCTGCCGCGCGTGGCGAATCAGCGTCTCCTGTCGCTCCAAATAACCCTCATACTTCACCGAGATTTCCGCCTGCTCCTGCGCAGGCTTGCCGAATTGCCTAATCTCCGGCGAAAGCTCCGCCAGCGCTGACAGCGTGATTTCCGGGCGTTTCAGCAGTTCCACCGCGCTTAGCCCGTTCTGTGCTTCCGGCTGATGATGCTTCTCCAGCCAGTCGTTCAGCGCAATGCCGGGCGTGTACTTCGCCTTGCGGAGTTCGCCCAGCAGCTGCGCGGTTTCCGATGCCTTGCGTTCCGTGCGCTCCATGCGCTCCCGCGTCGCCAGACCCGCCTCGTAGGCGATACGCGTCAGGCGCAAATCCGCATTGTCCTGCCGCAGGGATAAGCGGTGCTCGGCGCGGCTCGTCATCATGCGGTACGGCTCGTCCGTGCCTTTCGTCGTCAGGTCGTCGGTCAGCACGCCGATGTACGCCTGATCGCGCGTGAGCACAATCGGCGGCTTGCCCTGCGCCGTCAAAGCAGCATTCATGCCCGCCAGCAAGCCCTGCGCGGCGGCTTCCTCATATCCGGATGTGCCGTTGATCTGCCCCGCAAAAAACAGCCCCCGCACATCCAGACTTTCCAGTGTCGGGCGCAATTGCCGGCTGTCGATGCAGTCGTACTCAATCGCATACGCCAGCCGCGTCAGCTCGCACCGCCGCAAACCCGGCACGGAGCGGTACATCTCCCACTGCACATCCTCCGGCAGCGATGTGGACATGCCCTGCACATACCATTCGCGGCTTTGCATTCCTTCCGGCTCAAGGAACACCTGATGGCGCTCCTTGTCGGCAAACTTGACGATTTTATCCTCAATCGACGGGCAGTAGCGCGGCCCGATGCCGTGGATTTTGCCGGAATACAGCGGCGCGCGGTGGAGATTCCGGCGGATGATGTCGTGTGTCTCCGGCGTCGTCCATGTCAAATAGCATGCGTAGGTATTGTGCAGCGCGCGGTCGGTCATAAACGAGAACGGCGTCACTGGCTCGTCGCCGGGTTGGGGCGTCATTTCGTCGAAATCAATCGTCCGCACGTCGATGCGCGCGGGCGTCCCCGTCTTGAACCGCCGGAGCGGAAAGCCGATGCGCGTCAAGCTGCCGCTGAGGTTCGGCGCGCTCATCAGCCCCTGCGGCCCGCCCGGTGTAATGCTCTCGCCGATGATAATCTGACTGCGGAGATACACGCCGCACGCGACAACCGCGACCTTGCAGGAGATATGCTGCCCCGTCGTTGTCGTTACGCCGGTGACATGCCCGTTCTCGACGTCAATCGCGGCGACTTCTCCCTGCCGGACGGTCAGGTTGTCCTGCGTCATCAGCGCGGTACGCATCCGGTTCTGGTACTGCTGCTTGTCCGCCTGTGCGCGCAGGGCATGAACCGCCGGGCCTTTGGACATATTGAGCATTCGGCTTTGGAGGAACGTATCGTCGATGGCGCGCCCCATTTCGCCGCCCATTGCGTCCAGTTCACGCACAAGATGCCCCTTTGCGCTGCCGCCGATAACGGGATTGCACGCCATGAGGGCAATCCCGTCCATATTCAGCGTCAGCAGGAGGGTATCAAGCCCCATGCGCGCCCCTGCGAGGGCGGCTTCACAACCCGCGTGTCCGCCGCCGATGACTACCAGATCCTTCATCATACGCCTTCTGCTCCTCGGAAATAGGATTCCAGTATGATTATACCATAGGGAGGGGGAAAAGGAAAGAGGGAGAGGCGAAATTAGGGCGGGAGGAATGTGGATAACCGCGCAGAAGGAGCAAGGGAAAAGCGAACAACGCCATCGCGCCGGATAGGCGCAGCTTTCTATCCCCCATCTCAAGCAAAATCAAGCGAAATCAAATGAAATCAAGCCAATTCAAATGAAATCAAATTTTCTTGCCAATTGCGGCCATCCGTGCTATCATGCGCATATAGCGAACGCAAGTTCCTATATTTCGCGGCGTACCTGCCCGCGCCGCCGTACCCATCACACAAGGAGGAGCGAAATTGACTGACATTACCACTACTCTCACTTATACCGCTGACCTCACCCGTCCCCTGCGCCGCATGAACATCCCCGCGCTGTTCATCACCGATGCGCGCCGGGCGCACCGAATCACCGTCACGGTTCTCCGCGCGGGAAATCCCGTTGACCTTGGCGACACCGCCGTTTCCGGCACGGTCAAGCACCTGCTCACCGGCACAACCATCCCGCTTAGCGGCAGCGCGCAGGGCAGCATTGCGTCCGTCACCCTGCCGCCCGCCGCCTACGCCCAGCCCGGCGACATCGAAATCTATGTCACCTTGACCAGCGGCGACGTGCAGAACTGCATTTTCGCCGCAACGGGCTGCGTTTTTCCCTCTTCCACCGACCGCGTGGCGGATGTTCCCGGTTTTTACTCGCTTGCGGCGCTGCAGGAGCAGTTTTCGTCGCTGGATGCGCGCCTTCGTGCGCTGGAGGAAATCGGCATCCCCGTCACGACCGCTGACCAACTTGTATCCGCTGTTCCGCTCAATTCGTGGAAGTTCAACCTGATTTCCGCGACGGCGAACACGACGTATTCCTCGACGGCGGAAGCGGCAGCGTCCTACGACGACGCAAGCTGGCGGACGGTCAGCGTGCCGCACGACTGGTCTATTGCGCTGGACTTCAATTCGTCCAGCCCAGCGACGTATGAGGGCGGGTATCTGGATGGCGGCGACGCGTGGTATCGCACGACGGTCAGCGTGAACAAGCAGAACGGGCGGCGGTATGTGCTGTGCTTTGACGGCGTGTACATGGAATCGACGGTGTACGTCAACGGGCAGCAGGTACACAAGAATTATTACGGCTACAACCCGTTCGCGGTGGACGCGACGGAACAGATGGTCAGCGGCGTGAACACGATTGCGGTGTTTGTGCGCAATGAGCAGCCGTCCTCGCGCTGGTACTCCGGCAGCGGATTGATTCGCCCGGTGGAACTGGTGACGCTGCTGGATGACCAGATTCGCATGGAGAACATTCGCGTGACGACCCCGAAGCTGGACAGTGACCTGACCAACGGCGAAACGGTTGTTGCGTTTGACGCGGTGAACAAGATGGGTGCGGAAGCATCGGCGACGTTCACGGTAGATTTGTACGACCCGGACGGCGCAAAAGTCGGCACGGCAGATGCGTCGGCGGTGATTGCGGCAGGAGAAACGCAGAACGTCAGCGCAACGGTGACGTACCGCAGCCCGAAGCTATGGCACATCAGCGACGCGCAGCAGCGGGATTTGATAGAAAACGGGAAAAGCGTGTCGGCATCGGGCAATCCGCTGACGTGCGAAAACGCGCTGCCGGGGAAACCGCTGGGGGCGCTGCATGTGTACGGCAAAAGCACGCAGGACGGCGTGCCGACCCCGACCGCGCCCGTGCCGATTGTCAGCGCGGGTGACAGCGGAACGGTGGTGGTCACGGTGTCGGACGGCGCGAACAATTCGCAGACGTTGACACTGCAAACGCCGAACGCGCTTCCGGGCATCCCAGTTTCCTCCGGCGGAAACTACACGGACGAAAACGGGCAGCAGTGGGTCTGCGATGAGGTGGACTTGGCGCGCGGGGTGCGCGTGCAGCGCATCACCAAATTCAAGCTGACATCTTCGATGAGATGGACGAAGGCTGGAAACAATGTTGACCGCTATTTTTGCACGTTCGACGGCATCGATGCAGCAGGAACATTCTGCACGCATTTCAGTGCTGCCATCAACGGTGAAACCGTAGGCGGCATTGCTACCAGCAACAGCAATATCATCGGTTTCGCTTACGCGGAAAGGGGTACGACGACCGTCGATGATTTCAAGGCGTTCCTTGATGCGAACGAGGTATATATCTATGTACCGCTTGCAACAGCCATCAAAACCTCCCTTCCATCCGCCGAAATCGCCGCGTACAAGGCGCTGACCACCTACGCCCCGACGACCGTCATCAGCGCAAGCGACGTGTCGGGGCTGGCGGCAAGCTATCAGCAAAGCATTCTGCCCAGCAATGCGCCGGCTGCGCTTTGGACGGCTTCCCCGGCGAACCTCTACGAAGCACAGCTCAGCGCGAAAGTCGGCAATCGGGTTCAGCGGTCAAAGCGCGTGACCTACGGCTACCGAAGCATCCGATTCGACAAGGACACGGGCTTCTATCTCAACGGCATCCACACGAAGCTCAAAGGCGTGTGCGTCCACCACGACGGCGGGTGCATCGGCGCGGCGGAGAACCGCAGCGCCATTGAGCGGCAAGTGGACATCCTGACCAATATGGGCTGCAACGCGATTCGCCTGACGCACAACCCGTTCGGCGCGGAATACCTCGACGTATGCCAGCGCAAGGGCGTGCTGCTGGTGGAAGAGCTATTCGACTGCTGGACGAAGAGCAAGAAGCAGAAGGATTTCGGGCGATATTTCGCCGACCACTACGCCGAAGTCGTGACCAGCGCGATTCGCCGCGACTGGAACAATCCGGCGGTCATCATGTGGTCGCTGGGCAACGAAGTTCGCACGAATTTGACGCTCGGCGACTATTCATCCAGCGAGATTGTGAACGTCTGCACGATGGTCAGCAGTGCGGTGAAAGCCCTCGACAGCACCCGCCCGACGACGATGGGCAACAACGCGCCCGGCGGCAATCTGGCGGCGCTGATGGCTATCGTGGATGTGGTTGGCATCAACTACAACGGCAACAACCAGACCTACCAGACCGACCGCCCGATTTACGGCAGCGAAACGACCTCGGCGCTTTCCAGCCGCGGTGTATACGCGTTGGACAGTGCGAACATGGCGTATCCGTCCTACGACAACAAGGCGGTTTCGTGGGGCAACACGGCGGCAGAAACGGTGAACGCCTACTTAAGCAGCGCTCGTTCCTGCGGGCATTTCGTCTGGACGGGCTTTGACTACCTCGGCGAACCGACCGAATGGAACAAATACCCGGCGAAGAGCAGCTATTTCGGCATTGTGGACACTTGCGGTTTCCCGAAGGACATTTACTTCATGTACCAGTCCATGTGGGACAGCCGCCCGATGATTCACATGCTTCCGCACTGGACGCACGAATCCGGCAATATCGACGTATGGCTGTACTCGAACTGTGCGTCCGTCGAGTTATTCTTGAACGGTACATCGCTGGGCAAGAAGGCGCTTTCGCAGCGCGGGACGAAGAATCAGTACGCCTACACGGTGGCTTACGCGGCGGGAACGCTGGTTGCGAATGGTTACGACGCTTCCGGCAATCTGATTGCGCAGGACATTCAATACACGGCGGGAGCGCCCGCGAAACTGGCGCTTTCCAGCGACAAGACAGCGGTCAGCACCGCGTCGGATGATTTGGTCTACATCACCTGCGACGTACTGGACAAGAACGGCACGCTCTGCCCGAATGCTGACAACAGCGTCACCTTCACGGTCGTGGGCGGAACGATTATCGGCACAGACAACGGTCACGGCGCGAATGTGGAGAAGCTCTCCGGCAGCACGCACGCCGCGTTCAGCGGGAAGTGCCTTTGCGTGGTGAAGCACGACGGGGCTTCCGGCGCAATGAAGATTACGGCGACGGCGAACGGTTTGACGGCGGGAACAATCAGCGTGACGAAGGGCGAAACCACCATCGCGGCAACTGCTCCGGCAGCGTCTTTTGTGGACGCGACGAATCCGCCGATGCGCGACGTGAGCGAACCAGCAGAAGCCGCGCCGACGATTTCCGCCATCAGTGCGGACAAAACGACGGCGGCGCTGAACGAGGAAATCACCTTCACGCTGACCGTGGCAAACACGACGAGCATCCGCGTGTACATTGACGGCAGCGTGAACCGCTACATCTACGACGTAACGGACGGGACGATGACCTACAAGCTCTCCTTCACGGACGCGGGCAGCGGCACGCGCACGGTTGCGTTTGAGCCTTGCAGGGGCGACGTGGTGGGCGCGAAGACGGCGGAAACGGTGATTGCGCTGGCGGCGAACAGCTGATGCTATCAACCCAATCGAAAAGGGAGCAGCTCATACGGGCTGCTCCCCCTTTTCTTTGATTTCGATTTCTGGTATAATGACTTACGCCAGATGCCGCGCAAGCACATTCTGCACCAGCGCGCCGTCTGCCTTGCCCTTCACGCGCGGCATGAGCGTTTTCATGATAAGCCCCTTCTGCTTCGCGGTCGGCACATCCAGCCCCAGTTCCGCCAGCACAGCGGTCACTTCCGCCTCCACCTCATCCTCGGACATCATCTTCGGCGCGAACTCCTGATAAACCTTCATGCGCAGCGTGTTTTCCGCGATAATATCCTCACGGCCGTTCGCCTGCTCAATGGATTCCTGACACTGCTTGATTTCGCGCAGGACGACGGCGTTCTCTTCGTCCTCCGTGAGGTCGGCGCGCTTGTCAATCGCCTTGTTTTTCAGCGCGGACAGCAGCAGCGACAGCGCTTCCTTGCGCTCCTTGTCGTGATCCTTCATTGCCTGCATCATCGCGGCGCGGACGGTTTCGATTCGAGACATATTCCTCATCCTTTCCTGATGGATTTCAGGCATATTGTACACCCCTTTGACCTATTTGTCCAGCATATCAAGGAGGATTTTGCGATGCTTTCCAAGCGCGAAAAGCTGTTTGCCGCCGTTTCCGATTTGCACGGGCTGATTTGCCCCGTCTGCCGCCGTCTGCTTTCCCGGCAGGGCGACAATTTAATTTGCGCGGGCGGTCACGCCGTGAATGTGAACCGGCGCGGGTGCGTTAATCTGCTTTCGGCGCAGGCGGATACGTTCTATGACGCGGCGCTGTTTGCCGCCCGTGAGCGCGTATTCGCGGCGGGGTGCTATCAGCCGGTCGCGGATGCCATCGACGCGCTGCTGCCGGATGCGCCACAAAAGCTGCTTGACGCGGGCTGCGGCGAAGGCTGGTACCTGAACGCCCTGCTGACGCGCCGAACGGACAGCATCGGCGCGGGCATCGACATCAGTCGGGACGCGATTCTGCAAGCAACCAACCAACCCTGCCAAGCCGTCTGGTGCGTGGGGGATTTGCGCCGCCTGCCTTTTGCGGACGGCACGTTTTCCGCCGTGCTGGATGTGCTGACCCCCGCGAATTACGACGAGTTCCGCCGCGTATTATCCCCGGACGGCATGCTGGTGAAGGTCTATCCGGGGCAGGACTATTTGCGGGAGATTCGCGCGGCGCGGGGTATGTCAGCCTACGAGGAAGGGCAGGTGGATGCGTACCTGCGGGAGAAGGCACAGCTAGTGAAGGCGGTGCGGGTACATGAGACGCTGCCCGTTTCGCCGGAATTATGGGGCGATTTCGTGCGCATGACGCCGCTGAATCACGATTTGTCGGCAGCGGAGAAGGATGCGCTGGCGCAAAGAGCCGATGCGCATGTGACGGTGGATTTGCACGTTGCGCTGTGCAGATTCAGATAAAGAAACGGCAGCCTTCCCGCGATTTGGGGAGAGCTGCCGTTTTGATTACTTCCGCTTCCACGCAACGAGCGTCAGTTCAGGGCCAACATAAGTGCCAATCAGGCACCCAATTTTGACGCAGCGGATGTCCTGAATGCCGAGATTCGCCGCTTCAATCTGCGACTTGATGAGCGCAACCGTCTCCGGGCAGTCCGCACCGCCGATATAGACCGGAACGTCCGGGTCGGGCGGGCACTCCTTCAGCTGCTCGATGTACCACGCACGCCCCTTCGCCATCCCGTGCACCATGCCTGCCTTGCTGACGATGCCGTCCTCAATTTTCAGCGTCGGCTTGATGCTCAGGCGGTTGCCCAGCTTGCCCACCAAAGGCGAAAGGCGTCCGCCCATGACGAGATATTTGAGGTCAGCCGCCATGCCGATGATTTTGTAGTGCGCCATCACATCGCGCAGCTTCGCCAGCATGGTCTGCATGTCGCTGACACCCTCGCGGCGATAGCGCAGCGCCTGATCGACGAGCATGTACTCCGCGCACGTCGCGTTGAGCGAATCCAGCACCGTCACGCGCGCCGGGTCGTGGCACGCCTCCCGCGCAATGCACGCCGACTGGTAGCACCCGGACAGCTTCGACGAGCCGGTTATCACCAGCACTTCGTCCTCCGGATTCTCCAGCAGACGGTTGAAGCACTTGCGGTAATGTTCCACCGGCACCTGGCTGGTCTTGGGCAGCTCCTTGGCAACCCGCAGGCGCGCATAAAAATCATCCTGCGTCAGGGATACGCCGTCATCCCAGTATTCCTCCATGCCGAAGCGAATCGGCAGCGGCATCACGATGAGATCAGCGGCCTTGGCTTCCTCCTGCGTAAAATCGGACATGGATTCGGTGACGATGCGAATCATGCTTTCCTCCCATAATGCGGCAAAACGCCGGGAATATCAACAAATACGAAGCATAGCATAAAACCTTGACCGTGTCAAGCATTCAGCAGAAAGATAAACGAGCGTTGAAAATTCATTCTCTCTCCGCGGCGCGCAAATGTAAAAACAGCGCCCTTTGCTTGCAATATCCGCCGAAAACGGGTATACTGATGGAGGAATCAACAAAGAGGAGGCGCAGTATGCAGCCGCGGCAAATGATTCAAAGGCTGATGAACAATATCAGCACCGTTATCGTGGGCAAGCAGGAAGTTATCGAATATGCGCTGATTGCGCTGTTGTGCCGGGGGCATGTGCTGATTGAGGACGTGCCGGGCGTGGGCAAGACGACGCTCGCCAGCGCCTTGGCGAAATCGCTGGACTGCACGTTCCGGCGCATTCAGTTCACCCCCGACCTGATGCCCTCCGACGTGACAGGCTACACGCTGGTCAACTTCAAGACCGGCGAAACGGAATACCGCGAAGGCTCGGTGATGAGTCAGGTGGTGCTGGCGGACGAAATCAACCGCACCAGCCCCAAAACGCAGTCCGCCCTGCTGGAAGTGATGGAAGAGCAGCAGGTGACGGTGGATGGCGTGACGCACCCCGTGCCGCAGCCCTTTATCGTGCTGGCGACGCAGAATCCGGGCGAATTTGTGGGCACATATCCCCTGCCGGAAGCACAGATGGATCGCTTTTTCCTGCGCCTGTCCATCGGCTACCCGACGATTGAGCAGGAGATGGACGTGCTGGAGCGCTATTCTGGCGTGGTGAAGCCGATGGCGACGCTTTCTCCCGTCTGCTCGGCGGCGGACGTTATCGCCATGCAGGAAATGGTCACGCAGATTTACTGCTCGCCGGAGGTTCGCTCGTATGTGGCGACCATCGCCGCCGCCACCCGTCAGGATGCCGCCTTGCAGCTGGGCGCATCCACCCGCGCCGCCATTGCCCTCATCCACGGGGCGCAGGCGTGCAGATCGGAAGAGCGTCG
>ERZ809224.149-NODE-149-length-75172-cov-14.575223_pt1 | contig 75172 bp, 62 predicted proteins | sample MGYA00520513_ERZ809224 | MGnify/ENA primary metagenome ERZ809224 (study PRJEB31576, sample SAMEA3212658) | Homo sapiens | biome: human-gut; feature: human gut; material: fecal | place: Sweden | collected 2012 ... | reverse complement strand
AATTCCTTACTGGCTGTAAGGGATATTAACCGTAAATATATTGTAGTAGAAAGGAATGTAAATCATGAAACACGCAAGGAAATTTGCCAGCCTGTTGCTGGCCCTGGTTATGGTTTTTGCCATGGCTGCCACCGCTTTTGCACAGGATGTCGGCAGCGATTCAGCCGGCAAAGGCACTATTACAATTACAAATGCAGCCAAGGGCGAGACCTACACTGTCTATAAGCTGTTTGACGCCGCCGTTTCCCCTAATGGCGACAGTATTGCCTATACAGGCGACATCCCTGACGCATTGACGGCTTACTTTAAAGCAGATAAAAACGGCTATATTTCTGCAACGGCTGCCGCCAAGAATGGCGACAGCATGAGTGAGGGGTTGAGAGCCGCTCTGAAAGAATGGACAAAAACTGCAACGAAAAGCGTGCATGCAGTGAGCGACGGTTCTGCTCTGAACTTCAAGGGGCTGGACTATGGCTATTATGTCGTTACCACCACTCAGGGTGAGCAGGCTATTTCTGTGGATTCCACCAAGTCTACTGTAACGATTGTGGATAAAAACAGCTCCGCTCCAAGCAATCTGGAAAAGACGGTTGACAATGAAAATGTCAACATCGGCGATACTGTAACCTACACAGTTAGTTTTAAAACATCCAACTATGATGGCGCTGGCCAGACGGCCAAGAAAATTCTCTCCTATACCATCGAGGATACTCTGCCTGAGTTTTTAACCAATGTGAAGGTAGAAAGCATTATCGTGGATAACGATGGCAACGCCGGTACAACGAATGATCAGACAGATGTCATTGCTCAGTTTGCTGAGAAAAAGATTACCATCAATTGGTATGACGAGGCAAGTAATCATTTTCTGTATGACAATGGCGCCACTGTCACCATCGTGTACAGCGCTGTTGTGACTGATAAGGCTGCCATCGATGGCAGCGGCAACACCAACAAGGTAACCCTCACCTGGGAAAAGGAGGGCGACCCTGATCCCGGCAAGCTGGAAACGGAGGAAACCATCTACACCTATGCCATTGCCCTGAAGAAGGTCAATGAGAAGGGGGCTGCCCTGGGCGGCGCTGTGTTCGAGCTGCCTTTCTATGTGAAAGAGACTCCCGATGCTGATGACGGCGCGTATATCTACGCAGGTACTGCCACGGGAGCAGGCCTGATAAACCAGTTGCCGACTCCGAAAGACGGCGTGATTACCATTAAGGGCGTCGCGGCAGGCGATTACGAAATCAACGAGGTCACTGCACCGGCTGGCTACAACAAGCTCCTGAATCCGGTTACCGTAACCGCAGTCCAGACCAAAAAAACCGAGACCCATACAGTTTTCTATTTGGATGAAAAGGGAAATGTGGTTAATCAGGCGACCGCCACTACCACGGAAGTTAAGTATGACAATGATAAAATTGCCGCTGTGGCTGTCCTTGTTGTCAACAAAACCGGCATAGAGCTTCCTTTCACCGGCGGCATGGGTACCAGAATCTTCTATGTTGCGGGTTCTGTTCTGCTGATTGGCGCGGCTGTGCTGCTTATCGTCAAAAAGCGTATGAACGCTGAGAAATAAGTTGTCATCTATTTATTTATATATACTGGGGAGGGCTTCCCTCCCCGGTATGAGTGAGATTTAAACCGCAAATCCGCCGTGAGTTCTTCTCACAGCGGCAAGGAGAACGCTGCATGAAAAAAGGCACTTTTTCTACAATCATTTTAATACTGGTTTTTCTTGTAGGGCTGTCCTTGCTGTTGTATCCGACTGTCAGCGACTACTGGAATTCCCTGCACCAGTCCAGGGCCGTTGCCGGCTATACTGAAGCGGTGGCAAATTTGGATAAAGATATTTATGAAGCATTATGGGAGAATGCTCAGGCTTACAACGAGAAGTTGTTTCAGTCTCACCATGCACTGTCTCTGAGTGAGGAGGAGCGGCCGGAGTATGAAGCGCAGCTCAATGTGTCCGGCGACGGGATTATCGGCTATATTGAAATCGCAAAGCTAAACTGTAGTTTGCCCATCTATCATGGCACTGATGAAGCGATTTTGCAGAGTGCAATCGGGCATATTGAAGGTTCTTCCCTTCCCGTGGGCGGGGAAAATACGCATTGTATTCTATCCGGACATCGGGGGCTGCCCAGCGCCAGGCTGTTTACAAATCTGGACCAGATGACGGAAGGCGACACATTTATTCTTAAGGTTCTGGATGAAACTCTGACCTATGAAGTGGATCAGATTCGAATTGTAGAACCTTATGAAGTAGACGGGCTTGCCATTGAAGCGGGCAAAGACTATTGCACTTTGGTCACCTGCACGCCTTACGGCATCAACACACATCGGCTGTTGGTGCGGGGGCATCGGGTGGAAAACCGGGAAGGGGCAAAAAATGTCCGTGTCACCGCCGATGCTGCGCAGATTGGGCCGATGGCAGTGGCGCCGCTGGTGGCTGTACCTATACTGCTGGTTCTGCTGATTGTTTTATTCATCAGTATTGGCAGAAAGAAAAGATAACGAGGAGGAAAGTTCTATGAAATATATAAAACAGATTGCGGCTTTATTGCTGACCTCATTATTTCTGTGTTCGATGTCTGTGACGGCATATGCCAACGAGATTCCGGATGAGAGCCGTAAAGGGACAATCACCGTGGAAATGGCATATGACGGCAAGCCCATAACAGGCGGGACGCTGACTCTCTACCGCGTAGGCCGTGTTCAGGAGGATGACGGCAATTACAGGTTTGTTAAAACCTCCGGTATGGAGGATTTCTCCGGTGATTATAACAATATCGGTTCAGCAAAGTTGGCGGAAGATGTCGCTGCCTTTGTTAGTGAACACGGTATTTCAGCTTATGCCGCAGCGGAAAACACAGAGGGGAAGACCGTTTTTACCAATATGGAACTGGGGCTGTATCTCCTTGTTCAGACGGAAGCTTCAGACGGTTATAAGCCGCTGCAGCCATTCCTTATTTCGGTTCCGATGAAGGAGGACGGCCATTATGTGTATGAGGTAAATGCCGCCGGGAAATTTGAACCCCACCCGGATAATCCGGACAACCCAGATAACCCGGATAACCCGGACAACCCGGACAACCCGGATAACCCGGACAATCCAACCGACTCCCAAAAGCCATCGGAGCCGCTTCTGCCTCAGACGGGGCAGTTGAACTGGCCAATCCCGTTGTTGGCAGCGCTGGGCCTTGGATTGTTCGCGGCAGGATGGCTGCTGTATTTCAGAAGGAAAAAGAACAGCGATGAGAAGTAAGCTCGGAGCTGTCTGTATGCTGTCGGGGACAGTACTGGTACTGGCAGCGCTGTGTCTTTTCCTTTTGAATCTGCGTGAAGACAATGCGGCGGGGATTTCCGTAGAAAAAATACTTCCCCGGGTTTTGGAACAGATTGGAACACAAAATGCTGTGGACGGACTGGAGGGCGGGGCAGATTCCCCCAATCCCCGCGCCTCCGCCATGGCTGAGGTGGAAATCGACGGCTATGCCTATGTGGGATATTTGTCCATCCCTTCTATAAATCTGGAGGCGCCGGTGATGAGCGAATGGGACTATACCCGGTTGAAGATTTCGCCCTGCCGTTATGCCGGCTCTGCCGGAACTGGTAATCTGGTGATATGCGCCCATAACTATACCCGGCACTTTGGGCCAATCCGAAATCTTGTCTCCGGCGACCTGGTATATTTTACCGATATGGATGGCGTAATCTGGAAATATGAGGTGGCGTCGGCAGACCTTCTGTCCTCTGCCGAAGTTGAAGATATGACGGCGGGCGATTACGATCTTACCCTATTTACCTGTACTTACAGCGGTCAAAGCCGGGTGACTGTGCGCTGTAAGCGTATAGATAATGGCGGGCCGGTTATAAATCAGAAAGAATGAAAAAACAGTATTGTTCAGCAGAAAACAGGTGTATTGTGAAAAGGATTGATATGCATGATGAATAATTGTGAAAAGGAGTTTCCTGAAAGATTGGAGACATTGCGGATAAAAAAAGGAGTGTCGGCCCGGAGTATGAGTCTGGCCCTTGGACAAAATGCAGGATATATAAGCAGCATTGAGAATGGCAGGGCGCTGCCGTCCATGGCTATTTTTTTTGCAATATGTGAATATCTGGAAATTGCACCCCAGGATTTTTTTGAATATGACATGAGAGAACCGGAAAAATTGCGGAAGCTTTTTGATGAACTGCGCTATTTGGATACACAGTCGCTGCAGGGAATTTCTATTTTAGTGGAAAGGCTTGCCCAGGAAAAATAAAATTTCTGACTCAGGGTTGACAAACCAGATTTTTGCCATATAATAAACTTACGAGTTACCAACTTATGAGTTTGTAAATTGCGAGTTTATTAAGGGGATGTCGATATGTTCTATTGCAGAAAAGAAGAATTGCGAATTATGAACAGGCGCTACGATAAAGGACGGTTTGAATGTATTGTCATATATGGAAGACGGAGGATTGGCAAAACAGCTTTGATCAATGAGTTTTGCAAAGGCAAGGAAACCATATATTTTTCAGCTTTAAATGCATCATCCGGAGAAAATCTGGAGGCGTTGTCTAAGGCTATTTATCTTTGCAAAAATCCGGAGGGAAGCAATGCGCCTACCTATCAGAGTTATGCAGATGCATTGGATGAAATTACGGCAATGGCGAAACAGCGGCGCATAGTTTTTGTTATTGACGAGTATCCTTATCTTGCCAAAGCAGAAAAATCGATTTCTTCGCGTCTGCAGCATATTATCGACCATGTTTGGAAGGAAACCGAACTGTATTTAATCCTGTGCGGTTCCTCCATGAGTTTTATGGAATATCAGGTGTTGGGATATGAAAGCCCTCTTTATGGGCGGCGTACGGCCCAGTTCAAAATTCAGGCGTTGACATATCGGGAAATCACGGTTTTTCACCCGGAGTTATCTCTTGAGGACCAGGCTATGCTTTATGGGATTACCGGAGGTATTCCCCACTATATCAATAAACTGGAATTAGAGAATGACCTGGATGAGGCGCTTTTGGAAAATTTGTTCGATACCTCAGGGTATCTTTTTGAAGAGCCGGAGAATTTACTGAAGCAGGAACTGCGGGAACCGGCCATTTATAACTCGGTTATAGCTGCGGTTGCAGGGGGTGCGTCTCGTTCCAATGAGATTGCGACAAAGGTGGGATTGGAGTCCGGAGTTTGCGCAAAGTACCTGCGTATTCTGCTGGAATTGGGAATTTTAAAGAAGGAGATACCAATCACGGAAAAGCCGGGGCGAAAAACAATCTATACCATAGATGATAACTTTTTTCGATTTTGGTATCGTTTTGTTCCGGGCAATATGTCCTCCATCGGCGCAGGCCGAATCAGGCAGATTTATGCCCGACTGATAAAACAGTATTATCCGGATTATATGGGACTGGTTTTTGAAAAAATGTGTCGGGAATATTTGCTTCGCTATGCAGATAATTTGCCATTTTTGCTGAGTGATGTGGGCCAGTGGTGGGGAAGCGATGCGAAAACCCGAAAAGAGATTCAGATAGATATTGTGGGAATCCCGGTGGAAGGAAAAGAATACCTGATTGGTTCCTGCAAATACAGAAATGAAAAAATCGGCGTAGATGAACTGGAACTGCTTCATAGATACGCAAATATATTCCGAAAGGAAGGAATATTTCATTATTACATTTTTTCTAAAGGCGGATTTACACAGCCTTTGATGGATTTAGCCGCTCAGGGGGAAGTGGTATTGCTGACTTTAGAGGATATTTATATGTGAATTTTCCGAAGATAGGAGAGGTTGTGTTTGATACTAAGCGCAATTTCTCCTTAATTTATCAGATTAGTTCGCAAAATGGGGTTAAATAGTGTATAATAGAAAAACAAGGACAATCGTATGATTATGCGGTTGTTCTTTTTTAAAATCTTCGGATTATCATATTCAAAAGAAAATGATAGGAAGAAACGTTATATTATTGGGAAGAAATAGGGAAATTTATTTTTAGGAGGGGAAGAACATGACTATGATTAATTATGCGATGCAGGTGGAAAAGTATATGGACTATTTACGAAATGAGGAGCGTAGTTCTGCTACTATATGCCAATATGAGCGGGATGTTCTCTGTTTCTTCTCATTTTTAAATTTAAATGAATTGACAAAAGAAGCGGTTCTTCGATATAAACAGGAGCTGATGAAAGAATATCAGCCTGTCAGTGTGAATGTGAAGCTGTCTGCTTTGAACAGCTTCTTTTCTTTTATCGGGCGGGAGGATTTGAAACTGAAATTATTAAAGATTCAGAAAAGCGTTTATTGCCCGGAGGAAAAAGAATTGAGCAAGTCGGAGTATTTTCGGTTGGTTCAGGCGGCGGAGAGAAAGAAAAACAGGAAGCTGGCGCTGCTGCTGCAGAAAATTTGCGGCACTGGTATCCGGGTGTCTGAGGTAAAGTATATCACGGCGGAGGCAGTGAACTGCGGTGAGGCGGTGATTCAGCTCAAGGGAAAGACCCGGACAATTTTGATTCCGAAGAGACTTCAGAAAAAACTCAGAAATTATTTGAAGCGGGAGCGGATTGCCAAGGGTCCTGTATTTATTACACGCACAGGCCGGCCCCTGGACCGTAGTAATATATGGAAAATGATGAAAAACCTGTGCCGGGATGCGGGTGTGGACGAAAAGAAAGTATTTCCGCACAATCTCCGTCATCTGTTTGCCCGGTGCTTTTACTCTATTGATAAAGATATTGCCCGTCTGGCAGATATTTTGGGACACAGCAGCATTAATACGACTCGTATTTATATTATAACCAGCGGGACAGAGCATCGGCGACACTTGGATGCGTTAGAACTTGTAGTCTGAGAGGAGAAGAAAAGGGTAAGGCTTTCAACAGCCGTACAATTTTAATATTTTATTTCATAATTTGCCTTATGTGGTACTTTACGGACAGGACAATGCATAGTTAGCCTTTAACTTATCTATAATTATATTACTGAATAATTAGTGTGTCAAATAAAAATCCCTGAAATCATTTGATTCAACAGGGATTCAACACGGGTTTTAAGCCTTCCTGAGTGGTCTTTTTAGAAAGGCTTGTTTTTCTGTGCCCAAAATGAGGAGAAGTGTCGATATTGATGACAAGACATCTGCATTTACATCTAATTCAGATGTCATATACCACATAAGGCAAATTATGTGGCGGTATTGGAACAAATGATATGTGAGCGCTTACGCTCAACTCTATAAGCTGATTGTGTAGAGAATAAAAAAGGATGGGAACACGCAGGACTGTCGAAGGACAGGTGTGCGGAGCAGGGGCCTTGCAGCGAGAAACTGTTGGCAGCCGACATTAGATTGAGTCTTAGACCAACAGAAATGTCGGCTGTTTTTGTTTCAGGAGGGAGGATGTCAGAAATTTTAGCCGAAAAGGCGGAACTTGTTAAATGATGTTTCATTTGAGTATACAACAACATGGAAGGTGAAGAGCAGAATGAAAGGAAAAGCAAATGGAAAACGCTTTATAGCATTTTTGTTGTCGGTGGCGATGATACTTTCCACCTGGGCTGTTGCTTTTGCGGAGGAGAGTTCTCCGGCAGAGTCCTCTGTGGAAACTCAGGACACGGAAGTTCGGAGTATTCAGGATGGGGAGGCAGCTTCGGAGGCCGGGAGTGTTCAGAATACAGAAGAAAATCAGCCGGCGCCGGTGGCCGGGGAGAGACAGTTGGCCTGTCCGCTGACTGTACACCAGCATACGGCAGAGTGCTACAATGCGGAGACAGCGTTAATCTGCGGCGAAGCGGATTATGCCATTCATATACATAATGATGACTGTTATGACACAGAAGGCAGTTTGGTGTGCCCACTTCCACAGGTGGAAGCCCATGAGCACACCGAGGCTTGTTATGAAGAGCAGCAGACGCTGGTATGCGGTATGGCAGAGGAAGAAGGACATATCCATGATGAATCCTGTTATACCCGGACACAGGGAGAGACAATCTGCACGGATGAGAGCAGTGAACATATACATAGTGATGAATGTTATGCCTGGGGCCAGGAATTGACCTGCGGCATGGAGGAGAACCCGGGGCATCAGCACGGCGAGGTGTGCTATGGGACACAGCAGGTTTTGATCTGCGGGAAGGAAGAGATTATCCCCCACACCCACACGGAGGATTGCCGCGATGAAAACGGCGCGTTAATCTGCGGCCGATTGCAGGCGGCAGAACATGTGCACGGTGAGGAATGTTTTAAAACGGCGGCCAATGAAATCGCCCTTGCTCAGACAGAAGGCGCTGGAGCGGTCACATTGCCGGACGGCAATACTGCCTATCCTGGAGCAAGACAGGCGGACGGCACCTGGGTGGCCTACGATGTGGCATACAGTGACCCGCAGCCGGCGGATGCAACCATCAAGGTGACGGTTACCCTTCCGGCAAGCGCAGAGGTGCCGGAAGGATACAGATTATTCATCCGAAAGGTTGGGGCAAGTGAGCCCTATTATCCAACGGAACAGGCCGTGAAGGATGAGGTTTCCGAATATAATGATTTCCAGTGCTTCCGGATTCGATGGGTAACGGTTGATGAAACAACCCAACAATCTGAGGTTATGACGATGGACAAGGTGCTGGAGGGAGAGGAAAGAGCAACTATTAAGATAGAATATCTAGGCTCAGATAACGAGGGAAAACTGAAGGGGCCGGTGGGCGCGCGTAAACTGCTTATTTACAACAGCTATGAAAATGGAACGCTGAAGGATACTCTGGCCGATTTGGTTGAAAATGTAACCGTAGACGGCGACTCTTATACAAGTTTTACATTTCGTACAAACGGGGCCGGGCCTTATGTGTTTGTGAGCAAAAAGCTGGAAAAATGTTATATAGAGGCATTGGAGATTAAAACTATGCAAGATGGGTCGGAACCGTTTGATTCTAAAGACATGCCGGGAAATGACAGCGGCCCGAACAACCGGATTGTCCGTTCCTATGATACGATTCAATATAATCTGGGAGCGAAGTTTGCAGCGAGAGAACAGGATATTGTTGCCAATGAAGTTACGGCGTATTTTGAATTGATACTGTCCAAGTCGGCGACTTCCGCGAGATTTGATACGAGCAAGATGTTAAAATATGGAGAAAATTACAGTATCGAGTACCTGGATAAGGATGACAATGTCATTATGATTGGGGGCCATAACGGACTGATATATGAACCGAAAAAAGACGCAGAAGGCAATATTGTCCGGGATGGGAACGGTTTTGCCCAGGCAGATACAAATAAAGTAGTTACGATTAATTCCAAGGTAAACGGCAGTGGAGCCGGGGAACTGAGCTATAAGGTGGCATCCGGAACCGGTATTGCGAAGCAGCGGATGGTTGGATGGGTCAAGTTGTCGACAACTGAAGGGGATAATATATTAGAAGGAACACAAGATTTTCCGGCAGCCATTGAGGTGCGCAATGCGGACAATGGGGAAGTCTTTTTGCCGACTTTCCGGATGTGGCTGGAAGGAAATGAGGAGAATTATGGGCCGGAGACACGAAATACGGCAGATAACACGCTTCGTCCGGCCATTCCGAATGATGGGAATCAGATTGTTATCGAACAAGGCAGCGCATATGCGGTTACCGTGTCCGCCGGAACAAATTTCAACCTTCAGTTAAAGAAAAACGGCGATATGAGTTATAAGAGCTGGTTTGATTTTTCTACAGGAAAGGAAGTAGACAAAACTACTCAGGCAAAGCTGGATGAACTTGCGATGATTGAGGGAAATCGTGGAAAAGCCAATCCGGCGGATTTTGTTGATGCGGATGGGCAGCCGTTGCCTGAGGCGGTTAAGAAGGAATATGAGAATTACCGCTATGGGCGTATCACCTGCTACGGCGTCACGCTCCAGCTTTATAATAAGACAGATAATCCGGCAGCCCAAGTGACAGAGAAAAATATGAAGGGCCTTTCTCTGCCGGTGGGCGAGATAAGCTTTGATCTGAATTTTAAATCCAATGTTACTACAGGAGGACAGGGTTTTGACGGCTCAGAAACGGAGTACACGCCGATTCTATGGGAATATAATGAGAATGTGCCGGCGAATACCAGTTACAAATATACTTATGAGGATCCGGACATGGGGACGGTGGCAACGCCAAGTGATGGCCTGGGTAATAGCGGGCGTAATCTTTACTGGGATTATGAGGAACGTTCTTCCTACGCCAAGGGCGCAGCGCCGAGCAGCTTTCCGAGCTATCATGACGGCTGTTATAATGGCGGCAACTGGCAGTTAAAGGATGGCGGCGGAAATCCGGTTACCGGGGATAGTATAAATCAGGTGGCAGGCCCGACGGTTGTCGGGGGAACCGGCGAGGACACCAGCTATCATTTTTCTGTCAGCGGCTATGATTTTGATTTTGATAATTATAACTTTCCGCTCAGAGACGCGGGCAACAGCAGCAATGTCACCGGCTACGACAGCTATATCCGATGCTTTTCGGCGGGCTGTATCCAGGTGCTGAATGTGTTTCCGAGAGTTCAGAAGCAGAGCGTAGTGGATAATGAGCTGACAGTGAAGGTCAGCAATCTGAAGCTGACGACCCGCGCGGGGCAGGAATTGAAAGCAGAGGCGAGTGATTCGGATAAAATTAAGCACGAGGTGAATCAAAATGATAATAGCCTGCGGGATAAGATTGATTTATATAAACCAGGAGGAATGACAAAGGGCAATGCCTTTAATGGTTTAAACAATGGTAAGCTGCCGAATAGCACAAACGAGGGCTTCCTTGGGACGGATTATTGGACGACCGCCTATGACTGCAGCGCCTTTGCAGGGGACGATATATGGATTATGAGCTATGGCATGCGCAACTCCGGCGGTGATTATCGGACCCGGGCCATGAATCTGCTCCAGTTGTTTGACAGCCGTGCGTTGAGCATTCGAAACAATAACGGCCATGAGGTTTCGGTCATTCAGAATACAGGAACGGGCAATAATCCGGGAACGGTCAGCTTCCTCTATGCCGCCGACCCGGATTATCCGAAGGGCTATGACACCAATAAGGATGGCGTGCTGGCTTATATGAATACGGTTCGCGAGGAAGATTTGGTCTATTCTAGAAACATGCCGGATGAGGACGGTTGTATACAGTTTGGGCCAGAGCAGACAGGCAAGAAGCTGAAATGCATCGGTGTTTTGATGGAAATTCGCGATTGCAATTTGTTGGGCGGCAAATATCAGTATATGCGTATTCCGGTGAAAGTCAACGGAAAAGACCCAGAGCTGGTTGGAAAGACGGTCGCCACAGTCAATGCGGTGCGCGTGTGGTCCAAGGAAGGGGATATGCACGGCATTACCTGGGCCAATGGCGTATGGAATGAAACAAAAGGAAAAAATGAGTTGAAGGACTATGTGGATCAGAATCAGGCAGACCCCGGTGTAACCGGCTATGAGGGAGAGCTCGCCAATAAAGGCCATCTTACCTATGTAAAAACCGAGTATGAAAACGGTACTCAGAAAACGGGGACTCATGCAGGCGGCGTTCACGCCGGAAACAGCCTTCTGATTCTGGGATATGAAGCCCATGTCGATATCGCTGTGGATAATAAACCAAACACCGCAAAAATCAGCTATAATCAGGCCGGCGGAGAAACGACGGTAAATTACCGGCTGAAAAATATTAAAACAGAGGTTTCAGCCAAAACAGGACAGACCTCAAGGCCATTCACCACGTTGACAGTCCGGGCTGTTTTGGACAGATTAAATCCCCGGGATGAGCAGCGAATTTCTGTTTCTGAGGGCACCTATCATATGGGAGGGGAGCCTATCGGTAACGACCCGGAGAAGCCAACAGAGATTACATTTGAGGAGGGCGGCGAAACGTATAGCATTACGGTCTATGCGGCGCTGGATTCAACGAAGCAATCGGTAACCTTTGTCATCGGCAATGCGCCGGTGGGGATTCAATTGCCGGACATCACCTTCGACGCGCAGTTTTCAGAGGTCACTGCTCTGCGAGAGAACGATGCGATAAAGACAAGCGCCTATATCAGCGGTGAGGGCGATAACCGGGCCTATGATACGGCAAAGGGAAATATGGCCGACATAACGGCGTACGTTATACTGGGCGGCGGAACGAATCTGACAAAATCGGTGGATGTGGAAAAAATTGAATTGGGCGGTGCAATCGAATATACCGTTAAATATACAAACAGCGGTACGGAAACACTGGAAAAAATATATTTTTATGACCTGCTTCCGTTTAAAGGGGATATTCGTGATTCTGACTTTTCGGGCGATGTTATCCTGAGGAGCTTTAATGTAACTTCAAGTGAAAGTGATGGGGGATTCGCACAGGCACAGGTCTATTACAGCATCATCAAATATGACGAGCTTTATAATAAGGTAAGCGTTTTTGGCGGAACGAAAGATGCCGCGGGAAATGTCACCGGCATGAATGAAGACGCTGTGGAGGACATGCTGGCAGGAGAAAAATGCGAGCACGACATGAAGTTTTTCGAACCATTAGGAAAGGTAGATGAAAATACAGGTCAGTTTGGTTATGAATCTTCCCTTACAGGGGTTACCGAAAAACTGCTGTCCGAAATTCGCGGCGTGTATGTAAAAGCGGAACAATTGAAGGGCGGTCAGACAATCACCATGACATTCACCGTGCAGACAAAAGAGAATGAGCCGGGTGACTGGTATCGGAATGTTTCTAATAGCTGGGTTGCCGGCAGCCAGCTGCCGCCGCTGACTTCCAACAGGGTTCAAACGGCGGCTGTCGGACGGCGTATTTCCGGGGTTGTTTGGTACGATAAAAATCTGAACGGTATCCGGGATGACAACGAAAAACTGCTGAATGGCGTGGATGTTACCCTGTTCAAAAAAGACGAAAAAACCGGAGAGTATAAAATCTGCACGAAGGCCGTCGATACAGATGCGACCGGCAGCCCGCTGGCGAATCCGGTGGATACGACGGGTGAAGGCGCTTACACCTTTGACAGGCTGAAGGCGGGCGATTACATCGTGGCTTTCTCAGGAGAGAAGCTGAAGTCCTACACCGGCGCCACGGTTTACCAGCAAAACGGAAAGAATGACAGCAATACAAGCGATGGACAGGTGATTGACGGTTCTCAATGGGAAGCCGATGGAATTGATAAAACTAAATATGCTTATTATATCAAGTATTCGGTAAATTCCGAGGCGATGAACCTGCACACCATTGAAGAGATTCGGAAGAATCCGAATATGCTGAAAGATTACGTGGAAGATTTCAGGAATCAGGACTTAGGACTGGTGATTTCCGGGCCTCAGATGCCTGACACAGGCGGACCGGGCACACTGGCTTACATTGTGGGCGGTATGCTGCTGATGATATTCGCCGGTTCGGCGTGGGGAATCACCCGCAGGCGTAAACATTCCAGGTAAAAAATATAGAGGGAGCGAGGAAAATAAGTATGGAAAAGACAAAAAAATTAGTGAGCCTGTTATTGGCGCTGGCAATGATTTTTGCCATGTCCCTTTCAGTCTTTGCCGCAGGGGATAACTCTATCGAAGTCACCAGTGCCCAGGGCGGAGAAACCTATAAAATTTATAAAATGCTGGATGCGGATGTGAATCCGGGTAAGACAGCCTATAGCTATACACTTCCTGCGGCCAGCCCATGGAGGAATTTCTTTACAGGCAGCGGTGCTGGCGCTGCTTATGTGGACATAAACACTGTGGATGGGACGGATTATGTAAACTGGAAGAACAGTAAGACCGGTGCTTCTGATTTGGAAGCTTTCGGCAAGGCGGCCGCCGCTTATGCGGCGGTGACTGCCGGTGTTACTGAAGCGGCGACCGCACAGTCTCCGACAGCAGATAGCGACATTATTTTCGACGGCCTTGATTCCGGTTACTATCTGATTACTTCCACCAACGGCACGCTTTCGATGGTAGCGACAACACCGTTGGATCCTCAGGCCACAGTGAATGAAAAGAACCCGGATCCAACGATTGAAAAGAAAGTCGAAGAGGGTAGTTCATTTGGAGAAAATAACAGCGCTCAGATTGGCGATACGGTGAAGTTCCAAGTAACGATTAATGTGCAAAAAGGCGCCAAGAACTATGTGATGTACGATAAGATGGAGGACGGCCTGACTTTCAATAAGGACAGTGTTGAGATTGTTGTTAAGGACAGCGTTCCGACTATTAAGTTGAGAAAAGGGACGGATTATACAGTAAATACTCCTGCCGGCGGCGCTGCAGCACTTGCAGATGACTGCACTTTTGAGATTAGCTTTGCTGAGACCTATTTAAATAGCATTACTACAGATACTGAACTTACTGTAACCTATAGTGCGGTATTAAATGAAAATGCGGATGTTACAGCCGGAGAAAAGAATAATGTCCAGCTTAAATGGGGCGATAAAAGCGAAACTGAGTGGGGAACGACAACAACAAAAACCTATCAGTTTGAAATATTAAAATATGACGCGGCGGATGATGCTAAGGAACCGCTGGCAGGGGCTGAATTCAAGCTTCAGGATGCGGAGGGAGCAGAAGTTAAGGTTGTTAAGGTATCTGAGACCGTGTATCGCGTTGCCAATGGAGCTGAAACCGGAGTAGTCGATACAATCAAAACAGTTGCAAATAATAAAATTGTCGTTAAAGGCGTTGATTTGGCTGAATATCAATTAGAGGAGACAAAATCACCTGATGGCTATGCCAAGCTGTCTGCTCCACAGAAATTTGAAGTAAAAGAAAGCAACACTATATTGACAGTTGAGGTAGCAAACACAGCGGGACATACGCTGCCGTCCACCGGCGGTATGGGCACAACCCTGTTTTATGTTGTCGGCGGTATTTTGGTGATCGGCGCGGCTGCAATTCTTATTCTCAGGAAACGTACAAGTGACAATAAATAAGAAATTGAAGAAAATCAATATTTCTACAATTATTTTAATCCTGATTTTTTTAGTAGGGCTGTCGCTGCTCCTGTACCCAACAATCAGTGATTATTGGAATTCCTTTCATCAATCCAGGGCCATTGCCAAATATACGGAGCAGGTGGCCGAATTAAATAATGATTTATATAAACAGCTATGGGAAGACGCCGCTGCTTATAATGAAAGGCTTCTGACAAAGCTGAACCGTTATAAAATGACCAGCGAAGAGAAAGCCGAGTACGAGTCGCTGCTGAATGTTTCCGGCAATGGCATTATCGGTTATATCGAGATTGAAAAAATCGATTGCTCCCTGCCGGTTTATCATGGAACGGCGGAATCTGCGCTTCAGATTGCAGCGGGGCATATCGAGGGCACGTCCCTTCCGGTGGGAGGTGCAAGCACCCATTGCGTTATTTCCGGCCATCGGGGTCTCCCAAGGGCAAAGCTCTTTACAAATCTGGACAGGCTTGTTGAAGGAGATACCTTTGGGCTTCATATTCTCGATGAAATATTGACTTATGAGGTGGACCAGATTTCTGTTGTGGAACCGGATGAAGTGGAAAAACTGGAAATTGAGGAAGGAAAAGACTATTGTACACTGGTTACCTGTACACCTTATGGAATTAATACGCATCGGCTGCTGGTTCGCGGCCACCGGGTGGCAAATCGGGAGAAGCCGGAGGAGGAAACGATTGTTTCAGAAACCGTGCAGGAGGAAACGAAAGCCGGTTTTTCAATCATTCCTTTAGTGGCTGTATTGATTTTCATTATTTTGGTGATTTTGTTGCTGATAAGAATTTGCAGAAGGAGATAGGAGAGAATTCTATGCCGATGACGACAATAAAAAGTAAAGGATATACAGCAGTACTTATAGTTGCTGTCCTATTATATATGATGAGCGCCATGGTCTATGCCCATGATGCGCCGGATATGGAGCGGGAAGGTTCGATTCATATTACAATGCTTTTTGGCGAAGAAGCTGTCCCGGGCGGAAGTCTCACATTATATCGTGTAGGCGATGTTCGGGAGGACAACGGGGATTATGATTTTGTTCTCACGGAAGATTTTAAAGCCTCCGGCGAAAATCTGGAGAATATTCAGGCAGAAGGGCTGGCAGCGAAATTGCAGGTCTATGCAGAAAATCAAAAGCTTACCGGCCTGACCCGCACAGTATCCGGAGATGGAACCATTGCCTTTGACAATTTAAAATTAGGTTTATATCTGCTCGTGCAGAATCAGGCGGCCGACGGCTACCTGAAGGCGGCGCCGTTCCTGGTTAGCGTGCCAATGTTGGAGGATGGCGTATACATCTATGAGGTCATTGCCAATACAAAAGTGGAACTTGAAAAGATACCGGAAACACCGCCGCAAACTGAGCCGCCGCAGACTGAGCCACCGGAAACTGAACCGCCAGCGTCTGAACCTCCAGAGTCCAGACCCCCGGAGTTGGAGACAACAGAAACGGAGATGCCGAAAAATCCTGTAACCCCACAATTGCCGCAGACGGGTCAGTTAAATTGGCCAATACCGATAATGGTTGTGATAGGGCTGATACTGTTTATGAGCGGATGGCTGCTCTATCGCGGAGGGAAAAAGGGCAACTATGAAAAATAGGATAGCATTTATATGTATGGGGGTGGGCGCTGCGCTTGTATTTGCAGCGCTGGCCCTCTTGCTTTGGAATCAAAGAGAAAACCGGCAGGCGGAGCATTATACAGAAAATGTATTCCGACAGGTTGTTTTAAATATAGAAAATTCAGAATCTAAGGATGTCCGGGATTCAGAAATGACGACCGTGGTAATGGATGGTAATGAATATGTGGGATATTTGACGATACCGACACTTGAACTGGAATTGCCGGTAATGTCGGAGTGGGATTATGACCGGTTAAAACTTTCCCCGTGCCGTTATTCGGGGACAGCAAAAACAAACAACCTGGCTATTGCGGCCCACAATTATGCGTCCCATTTCGGAAGAATTCATGAGTTGAATCCGAATGACCCTGTTTATTTTGTGGATGCGGATAATAAAATTTTTCGTTATAAAGTAGTTTTGATAGATACAATTTCATCTTATGATGTGGAAAAAGTCGCTGAGAGCGATTATGCGTTGACACTGTTCACCTGTACCTACAGTGGAAGAGAACGTGTCGCAGTGTATTGTGAAAAGGATTGATATGCATGATGAATAAGTGTGAAAAGGAATTTCCTGAGAGATTGGAAGAATTACGAATAAAAAAAGGAGTGTCGGCCCGGAGTATGAGTCTGGCCCTTGGGCAAAATGCCGGATATATAAGCAGTATCGAGAAGGGCAGAGCTTTGCCGTCCATGGCCATTTTCTTTGCAATATGTGAATATCTGGAAATTGCGCCCCAGGATTTTTTTGAATACGATATGAAAGAGCCGGAAAAACTGCGGAAGCTTTTTGATGAACTGCGCTATCTGGATACACAATCATTGCAGGGAATATCTATTTTAGTGGCAAGGCTTGCCCAGGAAAAATAAAACCAAAAGAAATAAGCACGAAAAAATCAAGATATTTGAAAAAACAAGTTGTATTTAATAAAAAATGAGGATATACTAGATTTGGAGGTGCTTATATGCTTATTGAGTTTTCATTTAAAAATTATAGATCCTTTCGTGATATGGCAGTCCTTTCAATGGAGGCAACCGGTCTTGGCAGTTATAAAAATAGTTTGATTTCATATGGAAGCTTAAAGCTTCTTCCGGGAGTTGCCATTTACGGAAAAAATGGCGGAGGAAAAAGTAATGTGATTCGAGCATTTTGGCTGGCTGTTCAGTTTGTTAAAAATGCGCAGAGAACACAACATGAGAAGGCAACGATTCCGGTTGTTCCCTTTTCTCTGAATGATTATTCTCTGAATGAACCATCTGAATTTAAATTTGTCTATACATTAGATGGAATTAAGTACTGGTATACATTCTCTGCCACAAAAGATAAGGTTGCAAAGGAATATCTTTATCATGCACCAAAAGGACAAAAGGCGTTGGTTTTTTCGAGAGAAGGACAACGCTTTTCGTTTACGGAGGAAAAAGCGAAGAGAAAATTGATCAGTGAGACTGTAGCAGAAAATCAGTTGTTTTTTTCAGTTGCATGTACGATGAATGATACCGCCTGTGCAAGCGCTATGCGCTGGTTTCGGGAAAAAGTATTTTTTTCAAGAGATTATTCGGACATTCCGCATCAACTGCTGGAGTATTCCCACGATACTAATATGCTGAGAACAATTTCTGATTATGCCAAGGCTGCTGATTTTGGTATTGAGGATATGCAGTTTGAAATCAACAGCCAGGAAGTTAAGAATGAATTGGCATTTCCTGAGACTATTCCTGAAGGCATTAAGGCTGCGTTGACTCAATTCATTCATGCGCTTTCAGAAACATCAAATAATTCTGAAGTAAGGCTCAAAATGGGAGAAGTAACGGCGGCTTCTAAACATCAGGGTATCGATAAAGCCGGTAAGAGTCAGTTGTATACACTCGAGTTGGCTGATGAGTCTGATGGGACGCGAAAACTGATGTCTATTGCACCGGCAATTGAGTCTGTTCTGGCCAATGGCGGGCTATTGCTGGTTGATGAGATTGAGCGCGAATTGCATCCAATGTTGGTTGAATTTATTGTGGCCAAGTTTCAGAGTAAACGGACAAATCCGGCCGGAGCCCAGATTATATTTACGACACATAATACAGAGTTGATGAATATGGAACTTATTCGAAAAGATCAGCTCTATTTCGTTGATAAAGGCCGGGAAAACGGTGCTTCAGAGCTTTATAGTATCAGCGATTTTTCAACACGAACAACGGATAATATCCGCAAAGGCTATTTATTGGGAAAATATGGCGCTACTCCCGATGTTGAAATCGAGGAGGTGGATTGATGGGCCGCAAACTAAAAAGAGCGAAGCCTCTGATTTATGTATTTTGCGAGGGAGAAAGTGAACAGGCATATGCAGATTTCCTAAAGAGAAAGTTTTCAGATGTTGCTGTAATTAAACGTCCATCAGCAACCGGCTTATTTGAAGAGGCTGACAATCGTTTCAAAAAGGACATCCGATTCCGCAACAGTATTGAAGAAACAGATGAAATATGGTTTTTCTTTGATGTGGAAACAAAGGATGTCGGTAAATGGGAGCAGCGCCTGAAAATTATTAACAGACTTCGAAAGCTGCGTCGGAAACCGGGTATTAGAGTAAGACTTTTGATGACTACAGGCTGCATAGAGTACTGGCTTATGCTACACTATAAAATGTATGTTCCACCCCTTCAGTCGGTGGCAGATAAAGAACGTGTTATTGCTGAAGTCAAGGCAATAGAACCTGCCTATTCGAAAGGAGACTATCCCTCAACGGCGCGTATTGCGGAAAATTATCCAACGGCTGTCGTGAATGCTGAAAAGACGGTATATCATTTGCTTCAGGATGGACTTCCTGGAATGGATGATACCGATGAAAGGAATCGGTGGCTCTATACAAGCTGCAAAACGTTTTCTACGGTCTATGAGGCAATCAATTATTTGGAAGAAATAAATTAAAAGATGGATGTCTCCTGAATTTCGTTGTATAATCATTATATCAGAGATAAAGGAGAAGAAATCTATGAGAAAAAAACTTTGTTGGGTGTTGGCCGGAACAATGCTGTTATCAGCGGTGATATTTGGGGGCTGCGGTACTAAAAAAGAAAAGTTGACAGCGGAGAGCATTTTAGAGCAGGTCAATGAGAATATGGACAATATCCAGTCTGTCAGCGGCGATATGGCGATGAATGTGGATATGAAAATATCCGAAAGCGGTTTGGGCATGAATCTGTCCATGGGTATGGACTGTGATTTGGAAATGACGATGGAACCGGAAATTGTACATATGGCAGGCAAGCTGAATCTGAGCCTGTTGGGTCTTTCAATGGATATGGAGTCTTATACGGTGACAGAAGGAGATAAGAAGACTAATTATACAAAAATGAATAATGTCTGGGAAAAATCCGAGGAGGATGCGGAGGATGAAGCCGGTGTCGGCGAGTTGTTTGATGAACTCAGCTCAGCCTCGGAACTTACATTGCAGAAAGAAACGGAAAAAATCGATGATAAAGAAGTTTATGTGCTGACGGCAGGGGTTTCCGGAGAAAGTCTGAATTCCTTTATGGGCAGTGTGGAATCTATGGCGGAAGATGCGGGAGAGCTTGACCTTTCAGGGGTAGAAGCGGATGTGACACTGCGGGTTTATAAGGATGAAATGCTTCCGGCGGCAGTAAGCGTGGAAATATCGGATGCAGGCAGTGTGGTGGAAAGTGATGGAACGAAAATGGAGATTCACAGTCTCTCTCTTGAGTTGAATTATTCAGAATTTGATACGATAGAAAGTATAGAAATTCCGGAGGAAGCGCTGAACAGTGAAGTATCCCTTGAGCAGAAGCTTGAAGATGTTCAGGAGGCAGTAAGTAATTCGAATGATGGCGATAATGCGGATAATCTTGTCAGATTGCAGGAAATTTATGGCAAAGCCCCGGAATATGAACATATGGGTATCGGTTATTATTTTGACGGCCTGGAAAATGATACGATTCGTGACGGCTATGTCCCTTATGAAGACAATTTTGTTCAGCGGGATATGGGAAGTCTGACCGGTGTGAATCATGGCGTCAGCATCCGGCTTAGTATGATGCGGGCCAACAGCGCGACGGAGGCTCTTGCGGGACTTTTGGAAGATTATACAAAGCGCCTGGAGGACAAAGGCTTATCCATTTTAGACAGCGATACGCCGTCTGCGTATGAGGATGATACGGTTGGATTGCTCCCGGTTGTATATCTGAATGAGGAAGGCAGACAGATTTTTACCATTTTATATGCGGATATCCGGGATGACGGTACTGTTTATATGTGTGCGGAAATGGAATTCGATGAAAACGGCTTCGATGATACAACGGAAGCTTTGCTGGCTGAAATCGATGACGCTTATGCTTTAAATCTTTCAAGTATTTTTATTGAGGGATAGGCCGGAGCCTTTGGAATATAAACGGGTGACATTATGATAAATCAATTTGAAAAACTGGAAGAAAGCATTGCAGAACAAATTAAGGATTACCAAAAAGGTTTGAATGATTGGGCCTTTGACGATAAGCATGTGGACACCTGGGTGAATCAGTTCCCGGAGGATGAAAGACTGGTCGTATTGACTGAAACAAATAGTTTGTTGAAAAACAACTATTTTAAAACGCAGGCAATCGAAACATTTTTTGGCGGTATTTGGCAGATTGAAGACATTATGGGGGCAAATCCGGAAAAATACATAAATCACATTCAATTTCTGAATATCCAGCGAAAGGGAAAAAGCCAGAAGCGTCTGCTCCGTTTAATAGAAGAGTACTATCTTCGGGAAAAGCATATCCGGATTAATAAAACAAATCATGCCGGAGTCAAAAAGTATATTTATCTGGATGACTGTATGTATACCGGGTTTACACTTTTGAAGGATATAAAAAACTGGATTGATACGATGAATCCAAATGAAAATACCCAGTTGGAGATTATTTTCTTAGGCATGTACAGCGGAAACTATAAGTATATAAAAAAATGTCTGGATGAAAAATGCGCTGAAAAAAATATCAGCGTAACCATTACCTATTCCCGCAGATATAATAATAAATTTTATAAATATCCTTTGGATATTCTGTGGCCGCAGAAAGTTGAAAATGATGAATATGTTGACGCCTATCTCAATGTGATGGAAGAGCAAAAGAAAAACAGGGGAAAAGGCGGCCTGGGATTCCGGAGAGAGCCCATGTATCGGGGAGAATCCCGCCTGTTTACCAGCACTGAAAACAGGGTGCTGTTTGAAAAGGCATTGTTAAAGCGGGGAGCCTATATCTGTTCTCTGCCGGCAAATGGAAATGACCGTATGAAGCCGATGGGATATGACACGGGAGTTTCTCTGGGCTTCGGCGCCTTTTTTGCCACCGATTATAATATCTCTAATAATTGTCCCTTAGCATTTTGGTGGGGAAATTTAAATTATTCATCCGATACTACTCTGGGAAAATGGTATCCTTTATTACCGAGAGAGGCAAACTATAATGGCTGATCATAAATATCTGAAAAAGATATATATCATTAAAGACTGCGCCGTATTCAGGAAGACCCATGAGAAAAATGGCGGTTTATCCAATATGGCGGCCGGTTATCCGGTTTATTTTAACGGTACACAGATACGGACATCCGAGGCCCTGTATCAGGCGTGCCGTTTTCCGGATTACCCGGATATTCAGAAGGAGATTATCAACCAGAAAAGTCCGATGACAGCCAAAGACATCAGCAGAAAATACAGTTATCTCACAAGAAAAGACTGGGATGACAAAAGAGTTGCGATTATGAACTGGTGCATCCACCTTAAACTGCTCTATAACTGGAATAAGTTTGGACGGCTGCTGATGTCAACAGGAGACAGGGAAATCGTCGAATTATCATCGAAAGATGATTTCTGGGGAGCCTATGAAAGAGGCGATATCGCCGAAGGCTGCAACGTACTGGGAATGTTGCTGAAGTGTGCCAGAGCCGATTATGCAGCAAACCAGGGCAGGAAAAATGTCACGCTGGGCTGCCCCAACGTTGAAAATTTCCGCCTTTTCGGAACACTGATTCAGGAAACAAAAGTAGATACGGCCAAAAACTATCATACAGGAGAAAATTTTAACCTGTTTGATGATTTTGGCCTTGAGTAGCATTTATTTGTCCTTTAAAATTTTTTCCAGCGTTTCATATAATACGGCGACATCTAATGGTTTGGCAATGTGGGCGTTCATGCCATTAGCCAGCGCCTCTTTTTTATCTTCATCGAAGGCATTTGCCGTCAGGGCAATAATCGGAATCTCAGCCAAATCTTTGTTTTCAAGGCTGCGGATTTCCCGGGAAGCCTGATAGCCGTCCATTACCGGCATCTGGATATCCATCAGTATTGCGTCGTAATATCCTGCTTCAGAATTTTGAACCATTTCTACGGAAATCTGTCCGTTTTCAGCCGTTTCTACCAGAAAACCGGCCTCTAGGAGGAGTTCCTCAGCAATTTCCATATTCAATTCATTATCATCAACAAGGAGCAGCCGTTTTCCGGAAAAATCACTTGTGGATACGGTTTCTGTTGAAGGCTGCTGTGCCTGTTCCTGCAATTTGAAAGTGAATTGCAGGACAAATTCAGTCCCTTTATTCAGTTCACTGGTTACCTGGATGGCGCCATCCATCAAATCGACAAGATTTTTCGTGATAGCCATGCCGAGGCCGGTGCCCTGTGTCTGGCTTATCGTGGAGGTATGTTCCCGTTCGAAGGGTTCAAAAATGTGGGATAAAAACTCCGGCGACATTCCGATACCATTATCTTTCACACGTATTTCATATGAGGCATATTCCTGGATGGCGCACGGATTCTGAGTCAGAGCGACCAGGATAGTGCCGTTTGGTCTGCTGAATTTTACAGCATTGCTTAAAAGGTTGAATAAAATCTGATTGAAACGAAGGCTGTCACAGTAAACCTGTTCATTTTTTACGGTTGACGTATTGATTTGGAGTGTCAGATGCTTCTGTTCAATTTCAACCTGGAAAATATCCGGGGCTTTTTCAATACATTCTTTAAGATTGCAGTATTCCTCTGTCAGAGAGACCTTTCCGCTTTCAATTTCGGTCATATTCAGCACATCGTTGATCAACTGCAGCAGAAGTTTTCCGGAGGACTGTATTTTTTCAAGACAGTCTTTCAGCTTTGCTGAGTCATTTATATTGTGGCAGGCAATTTCTGTAAAGCCTAAAATGGCATTCATCGGGGTGCGGATGTCATGGGACATGTTGAACAGGAAGGAGGTCTTTGCCCGGTTTCCTTCCTCCGCCCGTTTCAGCGCATCCTCCAGAAGAAGTTGTTGTTCCTTCATCTGGGCATTGATGGCTGCCAATTCTTTTGCCCGCTTCTGAGCTTCCATCTGCTCCCGGCGTTTTTGATGAAGGATACGGTTTTTACGCAAAAGGATAAGAATAAACAGCAGGCTGATGAACAGGCCGATCATGGCAAAACGATACCGATACACGGTGTCCCAGATTGAAAACTGGTAGGCATTTTCAGAGGTTTCTTTGATAATGCTGAAAGAAACCCTGCTCTGATCGAGATTGTCGATGCCTTTATTTAATATAGAGATGAGAAGTTTGGTGTCATCAGATATGATATTTTGCTCATTCTCTCCGATAGGCACAAAGCATCCGAGACATTGACTGTCGCCGATGGATGCGGTGGCTACGATTTGGAGATTTTCATAAATCGGTTTGCGGAGAATTCTTTCAATGGTGTATTGATTTTGCAGGACGGCATCCGCTTTTCCCGAAAGAAGCGCCGATAAGGCCTCTTCTGTAGAATTGCAAAATAATACCTGAAACTGAGGATACTGTTTTTGAATAACTCTTTCTAATGTCTCCGAGCCGGAGCTGACGGCGATGGTCATTGCGCCATCGGGATGAAATTCCGTTCCCTTTTTACACACAAATACTTTGGCGGCATGAAGATAGCTGTCCGTCAAAACAATGCCAATGGCATGTTCATTGATTTCATTGGACTCCACGCCGGCCACAATATCTACATCAAGGCGCTGCAAATCTTCATATGAAATACTGCCGGAAGGCAGCGCCTGATAGCGGAAGGTAAGACCGGTTGTTTCCGATACCATGTCCAAAACATCAATGATGATGCCTTCAAGCTGTCCCGTTTTTTCATTCTGAAAGAGCATGGGACAGTTGTTGATTGGGCAGCCGATGGTGATTTCACCGATCCGCTCAATATAATCCTGCTCTTCCGCTGAAAATTGCAGAGAGGTATCCTGCGTATCGGCCTGGGCCGCGGATGCTTCCGCAGGCAGCGCCAGAATAACGCATATGAGCAGGATAAAAAGATTTCGAATTAATTTAAAAAATTTATTTTTGTTCATGCTATATTCCTTTCAAAACAGAACCACTTTAGTATTACTATATATGAAAAAGAAGTATTCTTCAAGCTAGAAACGGTGTTTTGAGTCATAGAGCAAATATAAATCTAAAAATAGGTTGTATTCTAGCTAGAATTTGCATATACTATGAGTACGAAAGAGAGGTGCATGAAAAATGACGATAGATACCGATACTATGATTTCCATTACAGAGGCAAACCAGAATTTTTCCAGAGTAACGAAGTTGGTGGATGAGCATGGAACAGCAGTTATTATGAAGAATAATATTCCACGATATCTTGTAATTGATTTCAGCAAGGCAGAAAAGGAGAAAGTAGCGTCCACAGAGGATGTGACCGCCATATCTGAGCGTCTGCTAAGGAAAAATATGGAAGCATATGAGGTGCTTGCAAAATGATTATTTTATCAAAAGAGCAGGTGCTAATGCTCCACGAGCGCCTGGCTGAGGCTACAGGAGGAAGTAAAGGAATCCGAGATGAGGGGCTGCTGGATTCGGCATTGTCCAATCCGTTTCAGTCCTTCGGAGGAGAAGAATTATATCCCAGTGTTCAGGCAAAAGCTGCACAGCTTTGTTATGGACTGGTAAAAAATCATGCAATGCTGGATGGAAATAAAAGATTGGGAACGCATGTGATGCTGGTGTTTCTGGCCTTGAATGGTTACGAGCCGGAGTACAGCCAGAAAGAGCTAAGCGATATTATTTTAGCACTGGCAGCGGGAGAAGTTCGTGGGGATGGTCTTTTGCATTGGATAATTGAACATCAAAAATAAAATAATGTAGGAACGTGTTAAGATGATAGTGGCTGCAATTTATAATAGAATTATTTTGACAGGAGTTGACACTATGGAACTCGAAATAAACGTAGAAGATTTATTAAACAAAAGAAAAATTGAATCAGACCGTATAGAGTTTAAGGCTGGATGGAATCCTGATGATATCTATCATAGTGTCTGTGCGTTCGCAAATGATTATAATAATGATGGTGGCGGATATATTGTTGTTGGGGTTGAGGAGAGAAATGGTGTGGCAGTCCGACCGATAAAAGGAATTTCAGAAAACATGTTGGATAAAATTGAAAAGGAAATGGTGGGCTACAATAATATGATTTCACCACCATATTTTCCAAAGGTAATTACATCTGAGGTGGATGGCAAGTGGATTCTTGTTATTGTGGCGAGAACCGGGCAGCAGCGACCTTATAAATCTCCGGATTATGTTACAGGTAAAAAAGAAAAGAAATACAATTATTATATTCGTTATTTGACCAGTTCAGTGAAAGCAAATCCTGAGCAGGAGCGGGAGCTGATTAATATGTCAGATCAAACTCCTTTTGATTGCAGAGCAAATCATAAAGCAAACTTTGATGATATTTCACCTGTTCTTTTAGAGGATCATTTACGCAAGACAGGGAGTAAACTTGCAAAACAGGTCAGAGAACGAGGTGTCGAGGAAATATTGGAAGATATGCAGTTACTGGTGGGGCCGCCGGAACTCAGATATATCCAGAATGTGGCAATTATGATGTTCTGTGAGCATCCGGAAAAGTTTTTTGGTTACACTTATGTGCAGATGACATTATTTCCCAAAGGCAGTATAGAAAATCCGGGTATTAGTGAGGATTTTCCAAACATCACTGGTTCAGTGCCACAGATGATACAGGCTACAATGGAACGCTTTCGTAATCTGATTATTCGTGAAAAGGTAATTAAAGTTTCGAATAAGATGGAAGCTCTCAGGGTTTTTAATTATCCTTATCAGGCGATTGAAGAAGCTGTGGTAAATGCTTTTTATCATAGAGACTATATGTCATATGAGCCAGTAACAATAGAAATAGAGCCGGATTGTATTAATATTATGAATTTCCCGGGAATTGACAGGTCTATTTCCGATAAGACAATAGCTGAAGGGAAGAGGTTTGTCTCCAGATATTATCGTAACAGAAGATTAGGCGAATTTTTAAAAGAGTTGGAACTTTCAGAAGGTCATTCTTCAGGAATTCCTACAATACAGGAAGAACTTGAGAAAAATGGTTCGCCTAGAGCCGAATTTTTTACAGATGAATATAGGCGGGCTATGAGGATAAAAATTCCGATTCATCCGATGTTTTTGGAAGAAAATGAAAAAGAAGAGATGGCTACTGAAATAAACTTTAATCAAAATGAGCGAAGTTTGAGCGAAGTTTTGAGCGAAGTTTTATCAAAAAAAGATTTTGATAAAGTGAAAAAGATAGTTAGCTTTATTGAGCAGCATGGAGCGATAACCCCGAAAGATGCAATGAAAATATGTAAAAAATCATCGGCAACAGTAAGAAGATATTTGAAAATATTAACGGAAACGGGCTATATTATATCTGTGGGAAATACTAACAATACACTGTATAAGAGAAAATAATAAAGATGAAGGCTTACAGAATATAGGAAAGTTAAATAGAATATAGAATCATTTACATAGCCGATTGGTTTTAAACGAGAATCAACCGGCTGTTTTTATCGACGTACCTCTCTTTCTGTGTTATGATAATGGATGTATGATTATGAACAGAAGAAAGGGGCATTTTCTATGGGAGAAGCATCAGAAAATAAACCAGTTAAATATAAAAAACATATATGCATCGGCATCCTCGCCCATGTGGATGCGGGAAAGACGACGTTAGCCGAAGGGATTCTCTACCACAGCGGCAGCATCCGCAAACTGGGCCGGGTGGACCATGGGGATGCTTTTTTGGACACCTATGCTCTGGAGCGGAGCAGGGGAATTACGATTTTTTCCAAGCAGGCGGAAGTGACCTTTGGAAATTTGGGGATAACTCTTTTGGATACACCGGGGCATGTGGATTTTTCGGCGGAAATGGAAAGAACGCTGCAGGTGTTGGATTATGCGATTTTGGTTATCAGCGGGGCCGATGGCGTGCAGGGCCATGTTCAGACACTTTGGCAGCTTTTAAAGCGTTATCAGATTCCGGTATTCCTGTTTATAAATAAAATGGACCAGGAAGGAACGGACAGGCAGGCTCTTTTAGATGAATTGCACGGGCGTCTTTCGGAGTGCTGTGTAGATTTTGGGGGCGATGCAGCCGAAGCTGCCGACGGGGTTGAAACTGCCAGTGGGGCAGAGGATACCTTTATGGAAAATGTGGCTATGTGCGATGAAGGGCTGCTGGAAGCCTTTTTGGAGCATGGGGCAATTGAAGAAAGAGAGATTGGCGCGGCGATTGCAGAAAGAAAGATTTTTCCCTGTTATTTTGGCTCGGCATTAAAAATGCAGGGGATTGAGGCGCTTTTGGCCGGCATAGAAAAATACGTGCAGGCGCCGGTGTATGGGAAGGATTTTGGCGCCAGAGTTTACAAAATTTCCAGGGATGCCCAGGGAAACCGTCTGACCCATATGAAGATTACCGGCGGCGCATTAAAAGTGAAAATGCTTTTGGATAATGGTGAAAAGCCGGACCAGATTCGGATATATTCCGGCGCCGGATATGAAATGGTGAATGAAGCTGAGGCCGGGATGATCTGCGCGGCGACCGGATTGGTGAAGACGAAGGCGGGCGAAGGAATCGGCATTGAAGGGCGCGGGGCCGCGCCGATGCTTGAGCCTGTATTGACCTATGAGATTGAATTGCCGGAGGAAACGAATGTCCATGATATGTTCTTAAAGCTGAAACAGCTCGAGGAAGAAGAACCCCAGCTTCAAATTGTGTGGAACAGTGAATTGGGAGCGATTTACGCAAAGGTTATGGGTGAAATCCAGATAGAGATTTTAAAAAGCCTGATTGCCGAGCGTTTCCATGTGGATGTAAATTTTGGAACCGGGAATATTGTTTATAAAGAAACAATAGAAACGACGGTTGAAGGGGTAGGGCATTATGAACCGCTTCGCCATTATGCGGAAGTCCATTTGATTTTGGAGCCCGGAGAGCCGGGGAGCGGCCTGCGGTTTGAAAGCAGGTGCAGTGAGGATGCGCTGGACAGAAACTGGCAGCGTCTTATTTTGACCCATTTGGCGGAAAAAAGTCATCGGGGCGTTTTGACTGGGGCAGAGATTACGGATATGAAGATTTCGCTGGCAGGCGGACGGGCCCACACCAAGCATACGGAAGGCGGAGATTTCAGACAGGCAACCTACCGGGCAGTGCGCCATGGACTGAAACAGGCCAGGTCCGTTCTGCTCGAACCGATTTATGAATATTGCCTTGAGATTCCATCGGATAAGGTGGGTCGGGCAATGACGGATATACAGAAAATGCAGGGAAGCCTTTCCACGCCGAAAGTTGAGGGCGATAGGGCGGTGATCACAGGGACAGCCCCGGTGGTGAATATGCGGGAATACGCATCGGAAGTGATTGGCTATACAAAGGGAATGGGACGGCTCACCTGTACTCCGGGCGGTTATACACCGTGCCATAATGCGGAAGAAGTGATCGCAGCGGCCGGATATGATTCGGAAGCCGATTTGGAAAATCCAACCGGCTCAGTTTTTTGCGCCCATGGGGCAGGAATCAATGTGCCCTGGGATAAGGTGACGGAGTATATGCACCTGGAAAGCTTTTTGAAATCGGCACAGGTATCTCAGAAAAAAACTGATTTTTCAGAGGCGGCAGGCCGATGGGAGACAGGGGGAAATTCCGGCGGCGGAATGGTGAGTTCAGGGCTGGCAGAAGATAAGGAACTGGAAAAGATTTTTGAGAGAACCTACGGGCCGGTGAAACGCAGAGAATGGCATCGGACGGAAGTCCGGGAGACAGAGGAGCGCAGACCGGCAAAGAAAACAGAAGAAAGTTATCTGCTGGTTGACGGCTATAATATCATATTTTCATGGGATGAGCTGAGAAGTTTGTCGGAAGTCAATATTACCAGCGCCCGCAATGCGCTGATGGATATTCTCTGTAATTATCAGGGATTTAAAAAGGACACGTTGATTCTTGTATTTGATGCTTACAAGGTGGAAGGAAATCCGGGACAGGTATTTAAATATCATAATATTTATGTGGTTTATACGAAAGAAGCGGAGACGGCGGACCAGTATATTGAAAAGACCGTGCATCGGATGAACCGCAAGTACGAGGTGACGGTGGCCACTTCAGATGCCTTGGAGCAGGTCATCATTCTCGGCCAGGGCGCACAGCGGCTGTCTGCCCAGGGGCTTAAAGAGGACGTGGAGCAGACATGCCGGGAAATCCGCCAGATTCTTGAGGAACGGCGGGAAAATGACAGAAATTATCTGCTAAATGCTCTGCCGGAAGATGTGGCAGAACTGGTTGAGGACGTTCGGCTTGGCAGGAAAAAGTTCAGCTGAATGTCTGAAAATCATGCCTGTTAAAAAGCTTTCAGAATATATTTCAGAATCATGAAAGCGGCAGCGATTTGAAGGATGAGAATGAGGGGGATTCCGAGGACAAAACGGAAATGTTTTGTTTTGTGACGGAAAACACGCATGCCTGCCAGGGCCCCGATGCTGCCTCCGATGAGGGCAAGGAGAAAAAGTGTGGATTCCGCAATCCGCCAGCGGTTTTTAACGGCCCGGCGCTTATCAATGCCGAAAATAATAAAAGCGGCCGCATTGATGATAATAAGATAAATGATTAAAATATTTGTTAAATTCATAAAATACACCTTACTTTCTCAAACTATCATATCAGATGATAGGAAATTTGACCAGAGTTAATGGAGGCTGCTATGAAGAAGAAAATTATATTTTTGGATATTGACGGTACGGTGATGGATTTTAACGGGGAACTTCCCGAGTCGGCAAGAACGGCGCTTTGCCGGGTAAAGACGGAAGGGCATCGGCTGGTTCTCTGCACGGGGCGTATAAAAGCCCAGATATATCGTGAACTTTTAGAAATGAATTTTGACGGAATCATAGCATCGGCCGGAGCCTATATAGAGTGCGGGGGACGGGAAATCTACCGCCATGTGGCTGCGCCGGACCAACTGGCCCGCCTTGTTGATTATTTTGAGGAAACCGGGACAACCTATATGCTTCAGACAAAACAGGGTGTGGTGATGACAGAAAAAAGCCGGAAAGCGATGGTTCAGCATTTTACCGATATGGGGATGACTGAGGAAGAAATGGAAAAAGTCATGGTGGCGGATATTTTTCTGAGGGAGGATTTGCGCGATTGTCCCGATGTGGAAAAAATGGCTTATTACGATGCGCCTGTATCGATGGAAAAGATTCAGGAAGTTCTCGGAGATTATTTTAAAGTTGAGGGCGCCAGCTATAAGAGCGGCGAGGGGAGCAATGGAGAAGTTACCTGTGCCGGAGAGAATAAGGCCACAGGAATTCGCCGTTATGTATCTTATATTGGCGGAGATATGAAAGCAACCGTGGGCATAGGCGATGGGCCGAATGACGGAGAAATGCTTGCCGAGACGGCGGTAGCCATCGCCATGGGAAATGCGGCGGATGATTTGAAGGCTGCCGCCGATTATGTGACGGCGGATGTCGATAAGGACGGTCTATTAAAAGCCTTTAAATGGCTGCAGGTAATATAAGTTCCAGAATAAAGACGGCAATGCAGGCTGCGGCAGACACTTTGATGAGGCTGCCGCCTTTCCATGCCACGATAATTGCTGTAATAAATCCGGCCAGAGCGGAGATAAGATTCTGGGTTGCCGACAGGATGGCCGGAAATGTCATGACAGACAGTGTGACATAAGGCACATAGTATAAAAAAGAACGGATAAATGTATTTTTAATTTCTTTCCGAATAATCGTCAGGGGCAGGAGGCGAATCAGATAAGTCACTCCGGCCATGACAAATATGTATATATAAATGTTATGAGACATTGGTCACATCCTCCTTAAATCGCATTGTCAGAGCTGTTTTCCTCGGTATGCTCTATTGAATCGGGGCTGACAGGGAAAAGGGCTGCCGCGCCTCCGGCAATGATCAGGGTCAGCAGAATAATCCGAAAGCCGGAAGAAATCTGGCTCAATAAAGGAATACAGGTAAACAGAAAGCTGGCCCCCATGGATACGAGGACAACGCCGGCGATAATCCGGCTGGCTTTGGACGGCGGAATGATAACTGCGATAAACATACCGTACAGGGCAACGCCGAGGGCGCTCAAAACCCGCCCGGGTAGAATACTGCCGGAGAGAACCCCTAAAAAAGTGCCGAATGCCCAACCGGGGGATGCGACGGCGATGACGCCGTAGCTGTAAAATGGATTCAGTCTTCCTTCCTTGCAGCTGCACACACCGAAAATTTCATCCGTATTGCCATAGGCGATAAAAAAACGATGGAAAAACGGTGTATTCTGCTCCAGTTTCTGGGATAAAGCGCAGGACATGAGACAGTATCTCAGATTGATGACAAGCTGGGTAAAAGCCATTTCGATGTAGCCGGCTGAGGCCGTAATAATGCCAAGCCCGGCGAACTGCCCAGCAGAAGTTAAATTTGTCAGGGACAAAAGTACGGCCTGAAAAGCGGTCAGCCCCGCATTTTTAGCCATAATACCAAAAGTAAATGAGACGGCCATATATCCAAGGGCAATGGGAATACCGTCGGTCATCCCCTGCCGAAAGGCTGTTTGACGATTCATAACAATCCTCCCAAATCTAATATATTCTTCACATTTTTCCTTTTTTAACAGCAAAAATTATTGTAACACGAACAGCTGATAATGTAAAATATAATCTTCTCTTTGCATTTTTTTTGCTTATGTATATAATAGAATAAGGTAAAAAGCATTCGACAGAAGGGAGCATATCCGGAATGATAAAAATATACAGAACAGATGACAATTTTATACATGAAGAAGACAGTATTCAGGAAGGCGTATGGATACAGATGATTCATCCAACCAGGGAGGAAGCAATGAAAGTTGCCGGGGAACTGGAAATTGATATTGATGACGTCATGGCCGCATTGGATGACGAAGAAAGCTCACGTATTGAATTGGAACCCGGGTATACTCTGATACTTGTCGATATACCGACAGTGGAGGTTCGGCATGATAAACGGGCCTATACGACAATTCCTTTAGGTATTATTTTGCTTCAAAATATGATTATCACTGTATGCACGGAAGATACGCCGATTTTACATCGGTTTGTTAAGGGCAGGGTGAAGGAGTTCAGCACAAAAAAGAAGATGCGTTTTGTATATCAGATTTTGTTCCGCGCCGCTTCATTGTATCAGGCTTATCTGAGGGTTTTGGACAAGCGGCGGACGGAGATTGAAGAACGCATCGAGGGAGACACGGAGGATGTGGACTTGATGGCGCTGCATGAATTGGAATCCACCCTGGTCTATTTTGCGACATCCCTGCGGGCCAACAGCGTGGTGCTGGACCGGCTGACACGCTATAAACGGCTGGAACAGTATCCGGAAGATCAGGAGCTTTTGGACGATGTTATCATTGAAAATAAACAGGCCATCGAGATGACTTCGATATACAGAGATATTATCAACAGTACTCGTGAACTGCTGTCCTCGGTGATTGACAGCCGCTTGAATAATGTTATGAAATATCTGACGTCGATTACAATTGTCATGGCCATACCGACAGTCATTTCCGGCTTATATGGAATGAATGTCAATGCCGGAGGTATGCCCTTTGCCAATTCAGTCCAGGGCTTTGGCATTTTGTGTGTTATCACTCTGCTGATTTGCATACTTGCCCTGTGGCTGCTCCGCAAAAAGAAAATGTTATAGACGATTTGAGATAGAAAAGGGGTTTTGACTGTGAATGCAAAGAACGGCTTGATTAAAATGACCTTTCTGGCAATGATGGTTGCCATCGGAGTGGTTATTTCTCCGATTTTGAGGGTTGAGGGAATGTGCCCGATGGCCCATTTGATTAATATTGTCTGTGCGGTGATGATGGGGCCATGGTATTCATTATTGTGCGCCGTATTGATTGGCATTATCCGTATGATGTTTATGGGGATACCGCCGCTGGCTTTGACGGGGGCCGTTTTCGGCGCTTTTTTGTCCGGCGTTTTATACCGGTTATCCGGAGGAAGAATGATTTTTGCGGTTGTCGGCGAGGTGATTGGAACCGGGATTATCGGGGCGATGGTATCCTATCCGGTGATGACATTTATTGTGGGGCGCGAGGGACTTTCGCTGATGTTTTATGTGCCGTCCTTTATCTGCGGAACATTGATTGGCGGCAGCGTGGCTTTTATCTTTTTGAAATATTTGAATAAAGGAAAAATGCTGACGAAAATGCAGCAGATGCTCGGCTCTTCGGTTCAGGAGAAGCCGTCGGATTTGCGGATGGATGCCGCGGGCATCGGTTTTCTTGGAATTATTGTATATCTGGCAGTGCTGGTTGTTTCTAAAAATATCTTTCATCTTGAGGGAATCATGGTGAAAATCATTCCGGCCGCCGCATTGATACTTGTGGAAGTCATTGCAATTGTGTATTATGTCACTCAGTCGAGTAGGGAGCGGGAAAAGAAAAATGCTTAAGTCTCAAATGTTAAATGAAATTTCTCGGATTCGTGCAGCGGTGCAGCAAAAAGCGCCGCTGATTCACTGTATTACAAATCCGATTTCCATTCATGATTGTGCCAATGTGGTTTTGGCGGCAGGAGGCCGCCCGATGATGGCGGAACATCCGGCGGAGGTGGAAGAGATTACTGTGACAGCCGGGGCGTTGGCCCTCAATCTGGGCAATATAACCGATGCCAGAAGAGCTTCAATTTTAATTGGGGGAAAGGCTGCGATGGAGCGGCATATTCCTGTAATTCTGGATATGGTTGGAATCGGATGCAGCCGTTTGCGCAGGGAGCTCACAGAGGAATTTTTAAAACAGCGGATGTGGGGAACGGTAAGAGTATCGGAAAGTCCGCTCATATTGAAAGGCAATATGTCGGAACTGAAGGCTTTGGCCGGGGCAGACTACCATGTCAGCGGTGTCGATGTGGATTCGAGGGATGTACTGTCAGAGAATAACCGGTCGGAAATTATAGAACTGGCAAAATCTGTGGCAAAAACTTATGGAGCTGTTGTGCTGGCTTCGGGGAAAACAGATTTGGTGACCGATGGGGAGCATGTATTTCTGATTGACAATGGCTGTGAGATGATGGGAAGAATCACAGGGACAGGCTGTATGCTGAATGTGCTGGCCGGAACCTATATGTCTTCCGGAGAACCGGTGGCAGCGGCTGCGGCAGCCTGTGTTGTCCTGGGCATCAGCGGTGAGATAGCCGCCGGACAGTGCCGGGGGACAGGCAGTTTCCAGACTGCTTTTCAGGATGCCCTTTTTTGTATGACGGATGAGGACATCCGCAGGAGGATTCGTATAGACTTTTGCGGTCAATAGCGCGGGGAGGAATAGATTATGGACAGAGAGCAGAAGTTTAAATATATGACTGAGGAGCCGATACCGCGCCTTGTGTGTTCTCTGGCTGTGCCGACAATCATCAGTATGCTGATAACGTCCTTTTATAATATGGTAGATACCTTTTTCGTGGGGCGGATCAACACATCGGCAACGGCGGCAGTGGGCGTTGTTTTTTCATTGATGGCTATTATCCAGGCAATCGGATTTTTCTTTGGACATGGTTCGGGAAACTATATATCCCGCCAGCTTGGGGCGCAGAATACGGAGGAGGCATCGGAAATGGCTTCCATCGGTTTTTTCTCAGCATTGATTGCCGGAGCGGTTCTGGCGGTTCTGGGTTTGATTTTTATTGAGCCTCTGGCAATGCTTTTGGGCTCCACAGAAACAATTTTGCCCTATGCGATTGATTATCTCAAGTATATATTAATCGGAGCGCCTTATATGACGGCTTCCCTTGTTTTAAATAATCAGCTTCGTTTTCAGGGCAATGCCATGTACGGCATGGTTGGAATTGTGGTGGGAGCGGTGGTGAATATTGTCCTTGACCCGGTGCTTATATTTATCTGCGGTATGGGCATCAGCGGCGCGGCTTTGGCGACCATTATCAGCCAGTTTATCAGTTTTGTTATATTGCTGTGGGTGAGCCAGAGAGGCCCCGGAATTCATATAAGCTTGCAAAAACTTCGTTTCAGCGCCGATTTCTTAAAAGAGATTGTGAGGGGCGGTTTTCCGTCGCTTTGCAGGCAGGGACTTGGCAGCGTGGCGACGATTGCTTTGAATATGGCGGCCGGAGTTTATGGTGATGCGGCGATTGCGGGTATGAGTATTGTCTCGAGAATTACTATGTTCGCCTATTCGGCTTTAATCGGTTTTGGGCAGGGATTTCAGCCGGTCTGCGGTTTTAATTATGGAGCAAAGCTTTATGACCGGGTGCGGGAAGCTTTTTATTTCTGTCTGAAAACAGCCGCCGGGTTTTTGATTCTGCTTTCGGTTGCCGGATATATTGGAGCGCCTCAGCTTGTCGAACTTTTTCGAAAGGGCGACCCGGAGGTGACGGCCGTTGGTATTGCGGCGCTTCGTTTTTCCTGTATCAGTTTTTCGCTGAGCGGTGGAATTGTTATGAGCAATATGTTTCTTCAGTCGATTGGGATGGCCGTGAGGGCTTCTGTTGTGGCGGCGGCAAGACAGGGATTATTTTTCCTGCCTTTGATTTTTATACTTCCTTCGATTATGGGGCTTAAGGGCGTGGAAATGTGCCAGATGGTGAGCGATATTCTGACCTTTTTACTGGCAATGCCTTTGTCTGTTTCTGTTTTGAGAAAAATGGGGACAGAATCTGACTGAAAAGAAAAAAGGGAGCATATATATAAGTAAAATCTGAAGCCGGAGGCGGCGGATGGAGTTTATTGAAAATGGAATAAGAACGCTGAATGACTTTTTGTGGGGCTGGCCGCTTATAGGCCTCCTTTTTGGGACGCATCTGTTTTTAACAGTGCGTACAAAAGTGATTCAGCGTTTTGTGTTTCGGGGAATCCGATGGTCGTTAAAGAGTGAGGAGGGCTGTGAGGGAGAGGTCAGCCCTTTCGGCGCGTTGACGACAGCGCTGGCTTCCACCTTTGGCACAGGTAATATTATCGGTGTGGGGACGGCGATTGCCCTGGGCGGGCCGGGAGCTGTGTTTTGGTGCTGGCTGACGGGAATCTTTGGAATGGCGACAACCTATGGCGAGGCTTTGCTGGCAGTCAAGTTCCGAACCCGGACAGAGGATGGAAGGATGCAGGGCGGAGCGATGTATGTTTTGGACCGGGGACTCCACATGCGTTGGCTGGCTCTTTTGTTTGCCCTTTTTGGAGCTATGGCATCCTTTGGTATTGGCTGCGCTGTTCAGGTCAACGCCATTGCGGCGGTTTGCAAAGAGAGTCTGAATATTTCTCCGGGAGTCGTAGGACTTGTGTCTGCGGTACTGGCCGGATTTGTGATTTTCGGCGGGATTCAGTCCATTGCCGGAGTATGCCAGCGGCTGGTGCCTTTTATGAGTTTGTTTTATATCGGGGGCTGTGGTGCAATTCTTATTGCCAATTGGGATTTTATAATTCCTGCGTTGCAGACGATTGTAACAATGGCGTTTTCTCCGGGGGCAGCCGCCGGAGGACTTGCGGGCGGCGGTATTCAGATGGCTATGCGCTATGGTATTGCCCGGGGACTGTTTTCCAATGAAGCCGGGATGGGTTCTGCGCCGATTGCGGCGGCGGCCGCAAAGACGAGCAGTCCGGTGCGGCAGGCATTGATCTCATCCACAGCAACCTTTTGGGATACGGTGGTTGTCTGTGCCATTACCGGCCTTGTGCTGGTGAGCAGTATCATGAAAAATCCGGCCATTGATATGGCGATGGCCGGGGACGGCGGCCTGCTTACGACACTGGCCTTTGCCCAGATTCCCATTGTCGGGCCGGGAATCCTTGTCGTGGGCATCATTACCTTTGCCTTTTCTACGATTCTTGGGTGGGCCTATTATGGAGAGCGGTGTGTCGAATATCTGGCGGGACGGCGCGGACTGATTTTTTATCGCCTGCTTTATATTTTGACGGCGGCGGCAGCCCCTGTCATTCAATTGGGAGTTGTGTGGATGACGGCCGATGTTCTAAATGCGTTGATGGTTTTGCCGAATCTGATTTCTTTGCTGTGCCTGTCGGATGTTGTTGCCGGTGAAACGCAAAAATATTTAAATTAAAAAACTATTGACTCTCACGGTGCGTCATAGGATAGGATAAAGCTCGAAAGGACAAAGAAACCTTTCAGAATTCAGGGATGGGAGGATGAAGGATGAGAACGGTAAAAGAAGTATCTGAATTAACGGGAATCAGCGTGCGCACGCTTCACTATTATGATGAGATAGGTTTGTTTGAGCCGACGATTGTGAGTGAAGCGGGATACCGGCTTTATGACGATAAAGCATTGGAAAGGTTACAGCAGATATTATTTTTTCGGGAATTTGATATGCCGTTAAAGGAAATCAAAAGCATCATGGAGAATCCCAACCTGGATAAAAATCAGCTTCTTTGCAGCCAGAAACAGGTATTGATTTTGAAAAAAGAACGGCTGGAGCGGCTGATAGCCAGTATTGACGATATTTTGAAGGGAGAGAACAGGATGGATTTTGAGATTTTCAGTAAAACAGATGTGGAACAGTTATATGAGGCCCTTGTTGATCATATGTCGGAGGAAAATAAAGCGGTTTTCATTGAAAAGTATGGAAGTATGGAGCAGTATAAGAAACATTTCATGGAAAGCGCTTCCGGCGAAAAGGCCCAGAAAAACTATGCAAAGCTGGTGGAATGGTACGGGGATAAGGACAGCGTTTTAGCAGCAGGGACGAACCCTGCGAATTCGCAGATTATGGATGCCTGGTCCAAACGTTCCGATGCCGCTTTTCGGAAGTTGGCGGCTGCGCGTGGAGCGGATGTTCAGAGCTTTGAGGTCAAAGAAATTGTCGGAGAATTGGATTTTGTATTCAAGCAGTTGTATCAAATGAAAGATGTTTCGAAGATGATGCTGGAAATGGCCGGGTTGTATAAAAATGGCGTGGACTTTCAGAAAAAGAATGATGCAATTTATGGAGAAGGTTCAACAAAGTTTATGGGCGAAGCTTTAGAGGCGTTTTACGATATGTAATCATGTCAAATGTTGGATATTATTTTGAATGATGTAAACGAATAAAAGGCAGGTAAAAAGAGAAAAACTCTTCTTTTCAGAAACCGTTTCAAGGTTTACGAAAAGAAGAGTTTTTTAGTGACATTTTAACTTTACGGGAGCTTTCCTGTATGCTATAATTAAAAAATACAAAAATATAGTTAAAAAAGTGGGCGATGCAGATGAGTTTTACTTCTGAAAAAAGAGAACGGATAAAAAGATATATATTGGAAAAAATTGACGAAGGTCAAACGGATATGGCAAAAAGGGCTGCAGAAGCTTTTAATGTCTCGCTTAATACGATTTATAGATATATCAGGGAGTTGGAGAAAGCAGAAATAATTCGTAAAGATGGAAGAACCTATAATTTTGTAGAAAATATAGAGGTTTTTACTTTAACAAGGTCAAACGGCCAGTTATCGGAAGAGGATGTCATTTATGAGAAGTATGTGAAAAAATATATTGAAAAATTACCGGATAATGTGAAACAAATATGGCAATATTCTTTTATGGAAATGATGAATAATGCCATTGACCATTCGCAGGCAGAGCGGGTATTTATATTAATTGCTCAAAATTATATGAACACAATTATTGTAATTAATGATGAGGGCGTTGGAATATTCAAAAAAATAAAGGAGTATTATAATTATGATTCTTTGGAGGATGCTATTAGCGAACTTTTTAAAGGAAAGCTGACAACAGATACCAAAAATCATTCAGGAGAAGGAATATTTTTTACTTCTCGGATATTAGATAATTTTATTGCCTTATCTGATGGCAAAATATTTTCTCACGATAAATATGATGATATATCTCAGGACATAAGGGAAATAGATACTTTAAAAACGTGGAGTGGTGAAAGTGGTACTGTGATATTTATGCAATTGTCTAATTATAGCAAAAAAAATTTAAGGGAGGTGTTTGATATGTTTGCAGATGTAGATGGTGGCTTTATAAAAACACGCATACCAATAAAAAATATATATGAAACATACCCTGTATCGAGGTCTCAGGCAAAACGGTTGTGCAATCGTTTTGATAAATTTCGGGAAATAGAATTGGATTTTTCAGGAATTGAAGAAATTGGCCAGGGATTTGCACATGAATTATTTGTTGTTTTCAGCAGAGAACATCCAAATGTAAAATTGATTCCAATAAATATATCAATGGAAGTTGAAAAAATGATTAATCATGTAAAACAAACGATTAATTAAGAAACGAATAAAAAGCAGGAAAAAGAGAAAAACTCTTCTTTTCAGAAACCGTTTCAAGGTTTACGAAAAGAAGAGTTTTTTTAAAATCAGCTCACCACATTAATCGGTGTGCCGTTCAGATAATTTTTGATATCATCGGCAAGGATGGAAACGAGGCGCTGACGGGTTTCAAGGCCTCTCCAGCCCATATGCGGTGTGAGGATGACATTTTCCATCTGATAGAGCGGGTTATCCTCAGCCGGCGGTTCGACTTCCTGAACATCCAGTCCGGCTCCGGCGATGCGTCCCTCTTTCAGAGCCTCAATCAAAGCGGCTTCATCGATGAGAGGGCCGCGGGCGGTGTTGATGATAAATGCCGTTGGTTTCATTAAAGCCAGGGTATCTTTATTGATGATATGGCGGGTCTGCGGCATGAGCGGGCAGTGAAGGGATACATAATCACTCTGGGAGAGTACTTCTTCCAGTGAAGTGAAATGGATGCCCGGTTCATCTCCGGCAGCGTTGACATCATAGGCCAAAATCTTCATTCCAAGAGCCTGGGCGACTTTGATAACTTCCCGGCCGATATGTCCGGCGCCGACAACGCCCAGTGTTTTATCGTTGATTTCTACATGGTCAACCTGCATGCATTTCGTAAAATTATCATGATTATTTTCCGTCAGCATGGCAATCTGTCTGCGCATGGAAGAGCTGAGATTCATAATCATCATAATGGCTGTGTGGGCTACCCTCTCCGTGCTGTAGGACGGCACGTTGCATACGGTAATCCCTTTTTCTCTGGCTGCGTCCAAATCCAGATTATTGTATCCGGTACCGGCTTCACAGATTAATTTTACAGAATCCGGAAACTGGCGGATAATATCGCCGGAAACAGGCATTTCTTTAGTGACAACAATGTCAAATCCCTGAATACGTTCAAGAATCTCTGACGGTTCAGTTGTTTCATAAACTTTAACCTCATCGGACAAAATAGAGTAGTCCAGCCGATGGTCATAATTCATACGTTCCCCATTTAATACAACTGTTTTTGCATTCATTTGAAAAACCCCCTTTATACAGTGTTCTTTGTTTTCAGTATACAGGATTCCGGCGGTATAGACAAGCGAAAACGGCAGATTAAAATGGGGGTTGACAATAAGTGAAATGGGTGTAAAATAAATCCTTGTAAATAGTTAACAATATTAAATAATAACCATGTTAACTAAGAGAGGTGAGAAGATGGAAAACAGGGAAATGCAGGAAGAAATGTTCAGAGCCATGTTCCGGCTGAAACAGTTGAATATGGGCGGTATGCTGAAGGAAATCTCAGTTGGTGAGTATAAAATACTGGAGATGTGTTCCGGCTGCCCCCAGTGCGGCGCCCGGGAAAACGGTATCTATGTTTCCAGAATGGCAGCCCAAATGAAGGTTTCCTCGCCGGCCGTCAGCCGACTGCTGAAAAGTATGGAGAGCAAAGACTATATTGTCCGGCATGCGGATGAAAAAGACCGGAGGAATACCCGTGTCTTTATTACAGAAGCAGGACTGGAAAAGCGGGATGAGTGCCGGGGAGTTCTTTGGAATTATACGAACCGGGTTATTGAGCGTATGGGCATGGAAAATATGCTGCAGCTTCTGAATCTTTTTAACCAGATGGTAGATGTTATGGAAGATGAACTGAAAAAGACAGAGGAAGGAGACCGGATATGATAAAAATTTTCAGCTATCTGAAAAATTCAAAGGCCATGGTGCTTGCGATAATCCTGCTGCTGATTGTTCAGGCGGGCTGCGATTTGTCTCTGCCCCAGTACACATCGGATATCGTGGATGTCGGAATTCAGCAGGGTGGGATTGAACGGGTGACGCCGGACAGGATGCGGAAGGAAACCTATGAAAATTTGTGTCTGTTTATGACGGATGCGGAGATTGAAACCATAGAGCCTTACTATGTGGAAGATGAAGAAGGCAGCTATGTGTTGAATACAAAAGACAAGGAAATTTTGGAGCAGATGGACAGTGCTTTCGGGATGCCGATGCTCATTTTGGCCTCGATGGAAGAATCGGGAGAGGTGGATGTGAATCAGATTCGCCGGGCCGTGGATGCGGGAATGGTGAACCGTGAAGATATGATTGCCAAAAGAGATGAGGTTGAGGCGTCCTTTGGAGATATGAGCGAATCGATTATCCGGCAGAAAGCGGTTTTATTTGTAAAAGAGGAATACGCTGCCCTTGGAATGAATCTGGAAGATATTCAGATGGGCTATCTGAAAACAAAAGGTATCCAGATGGTTGGGCTGGCAGTGCTGATGATGGGGGCTTCGATTCTTGTGTCCCTGTTTGCGGCAAAGGTGGCCGCCGGCGTGGGCCGGGATTTGAGAAAGAGTGTATTTAATAAAGTAGTATCTTTTTCCAATGCGGAAATGGATAAGTTTTCAACGGCATCCCTGATTACCCGAAGTACCAATGATATTCAGCAGATTCAGATGGTAGAAGTTATGCTGCTGAGGATGGTATTTTATGCGCCGATTATTGGAGTTGGCGGTATTTTTAAGGTGCTTCACACGAAAACAGGAATGGGCTGGATTATTGTGGTGGCCGTTGCCGCGATTATGGCGCTGGTGCTTATATTAATGTCCCTCGCCATGCCGAAATTCAAGAAAATGCAGGATTTGGTGGACCGGCTGAACCTGGTTTCCAGAGAAATTCTTACAGGTATTCCGGTGATTCGGGCATTTAGCCGGGAAAAGCATGAGGAACAGCGTTTTGATGTGGCCAATACAAATCTGATGAAAACCCAGTTGTTCACAAACCGGGTAATGACTTTCATGATGCCGGCCATGATGTTTATTATGAATGGAATCAGCGTTTTAATTGTGTGGAACGGCGCCCATGGCATTAATCAGGGAAATCTTCAGGTCGGAGATATGATGGCTTTTATCACTTATACTATGCAGATTGTCATGGCATTTTTGATGCTGACCATGATTTCTATTATGCTGCCGAGAGCCGGTGTGGCTGCTGCCCGTATCGACGAGGTATTAAAGACCGAACCTTCCATTCACGATGCGGAGCATGTGCGGGATGACGAATTGAAATCGGCCAAAGGTTATGTGGAGTTTAAAGATGTCTGCTTCCGGTATCCGGGGGCCAGCGAAGATGCCCTTGAACATATCAGCTTTACGGCGAAACCGGGAGAAACGACAGCAATCATCGGAAGTACGGGCTGCGGTAAATCGACGATGATTCATTTGATTCCGAGATTTTACGATGTGACCGGCGGGGCAATTACCATTGACGGCATTGATATCCGGGAGCTTTCCAGAAATAAGGTGCGGAGTCTGCTTGGATTTGTGCCGCAGAAGGGAGTGCTGTTCTCCGGCACCATTGAATCCAATCTGAAATTTGGCGGCGACTGGATTAGAGATGAAGATATGAAAACGGCGGCCCGGGTTGCTCAGGCAACAGAGTTTATAGAGACGAAGAAGGATATGTATCAAAGCCCGATTGCCCAGGGCGGAACCAATGTTTCCGGCGGGCAGAAACAGCGGCTTTCCATTGCGAGAGCTATTGCTAAAAATCCAAAGATATTCCTCTTCGATGACAGTTTTTCTGCATTGGACTATAAGACAGATGTTGTCCTCCGGAGAGCGCTGAAGGAAAAGGTTTCCGATGCGACAGTTATTATTGTGGCGCAGCGAATCAGCACGATTCTCCATGCGGACCAGATTATTGTCCTGGAGGATGGGCATGTGGCCGGTATCGGCCGCCATGAGGAATTGCTGGAAAGCTGTGAAGCTTATCAGGAAATTGCAAAATCCCAGTTATCTGAATCCGAGTTGAAAGGAGGCCGTGCATCATGAGTGGAGAGAGAAGACAGCCAATGAGGGGCCGCGGACCGATGGGCCGGGGCATGATGCCGGGAGAAAAGGCAAAGGATTTTAGAGGCAGTGTCGGAAAATTATTGAATTATATGGGGCGGTATAAGATAGCCCTGGTGTTTGTTATTATTTTCGCGATTTGCGGTACGGCTTTCAATATTGTCGGCCCGAAGATTTTAAGTAAGGCAACGACGGAAATTTTTAACGGTCTCTTATCGAAGCTTTCCGGCGGTTCGGGCATTGATTTTGGCAAAATAGGCAGAATTCTTCTTATATTAATAGGACTTTACGGTGTCAGCGCCTGTTTCTCCTTTATTCAGGGCTGGCTGATGACGGGCATTTCCCAGAAGATGTGCTTCCGAATGAGAAAAGAGATTTCTGAGAAAATCAATCGGATGCCGATGGAATATTTTGAGTCGAGAACTGTCGGCGAAGTTTTATCCCGAATCACTAATGATGTGGATACCCTGGGAATGAGCCTGAATCAGAGTGTTACCCAGTTGATCACATCCATTACAACAGTGATTGGTATTTTGATCATGATGCTCAGTATCAGCCCGCTGATGACGCTGATTGCAGTCATCATTTTACCGGTGTCCATGATTTTGATTACTGTGGTTGTAAAATCTTCTCAGAAATATTTCCGTACTCAGCAGGAATATCTGGGGCATATCAATGGGCAGGTTGAAGAGGTTTACAGCGGGCAGAATATCGTTAAAGCCTTTGACAGGGAGGAAGAGGTGCTGAGAGAGTTTTCTGAGACAAATGATACGCTCTACGCCTCGGCATGGAAATCCCAGTTCTTTTCCGGTATGATGCAGCCGATTATGAACTTTGTCGGAAATCTCGGCTATGTGTCTGTGGCTGTTGTCGGCGGATATCTGACAATCCGCGGAAGTATCGAGATTGGCGATATTCAGGCTTTTATCCAGTATGTGCGCCAGTTTACCCAGCCGATTTCTCAGGTGGCCCAGGTGTCCAATATGCTTCAGTCGATGGCCGCGGCTTCCGAGCGGGTGTTTGATTTTCTGGCAGAGCCGGAGGAAGATATTACTGTGGAGAATCCGGTACATCTCGAAGCGCCGGAGGGACGGGTTTCCTTCCAGCATGTGCGGTTTGGCTATAAACCGGATAAAACGGTTATCCATGATTTTAGCTGTGATGTGGAACCGGGGCAGACTGTGGCGATTGTCGGGCCGACGGGCGCAGGAAAGACCACGATGGTCAAACTGCTTATGCGGTTTTACGATGTCAATCAGGGACAGATTTTGGTCGATGGACATAATATCAAAGATTTTAATCGGGGCGAACTCAGAGAGCTGTTCGGAATGGTTCTCCAGGACACATGGCTGTTTAAGGGAACGATTATGGAAAATATCCGGTATGGACGGCTGGAAGCAACGGATGAGGAAGTCATTGCGGCGGCGAAGGCAGCCCACGCCCATCATTTTATTCAGACCCTTCCGGGCGGATATCAGATGGAATTAAATGAGGATGCCAGCAACGTTTCCCAGGGACAGAAGCAGCTTCTTACCATTGCCCGGGCAATTCTGGCGGACAATCCGGTGCTGATTCTGGATGAGGCGACCAGTTCCGTGGATACGCGAACCGAAGAGCGTATTCAGAAAGCGATGAATAATCTGATGAAAGGACGGACAAGTTTCGTTATCGCCCATCGATTATCGACGATTAAAGACGCCGATGTGATTCTTGTTATGAGAGACGGCGATATCATTGAGCAGGGCAATCATGAAGACCTGCTCAGAAAAGGCGGCTTCTATGCCGATTTATATAACTCCCAGTTTGAGGAAACCGCCTGATACAAAGGATTAAAACAAGAGGGGAAAGAAAAATCAATGAAATGGAATAATCTTGGCAAACACCAGAAAAGAAAGGTACTTTTGTGGACAGGCGCAATTTTTCTTATTGCTGTTCTTTATCTTGGAGTTACCTGTCATTTTTTGTATGCGAATAAAAAAGAGGCCGATGCCCAGTGGGGGGAACGTTTGGATTATTCGGCTGAATTAACAGATGGGGAAGCCGCCCTTTCAAAAGATGCTGTCCGGGTGAGCGTGAGCAGCTATCTGGAAGGCATCCAGAATATTGAGATAAGGGAGTCCCGCTGTTCGGCGGTTTTCCAGGTGTGCTTTGCCTGGAAGGATGGGGCGGAACTGGATGGAGAAAAGCTGACAGATATGTCCGAACAGATTACGGTCTATAATGGGAAAGTCGAGTCTCTGGAGATTATGGATAACCGGGTAAATGAAGAGGGCATCCGGATTCAGAAGATGAGGCTGAGCGCGGTTATCAGCAACGTTTTTGAGACGACGCGTTTTCCATTGAGCAGCTATCAGATACGTTATTATTTGATGCCGAAAGCAACCATTGAAAAAATGATCTGGATACCGGACAGAGAAAACTGCCGGGTGAATGAGAGTATGAAGATTGCCGGTTTTGAACTGAAGCGGTCAGATGCCAATGTGTTTTATTATCGGACGGCCGAGAAAATTCAATATGATGGTCAGACTGCGCTGGATGAAGAAAATGTATATTCGGAATTTCTGATGTCCATGGAGTTCAACCGCAGTTCCTGGGGCGTATATATTAAATGTATTATCGCCCTGATTGGGACAAGCGTGTGGGCCTTCCTCATGCTTCTGAGCTGTACCCATCACCGGGTGGATTCCCTGGGAATGATTCCGGCTGTATTATTCGGAACCGTCAGCAATATTCTTGTGGGAGCCAATCTTATCCCGGATGCCATGGACACGGGGCTTCTGGAGTTCATTAATATATGGGGTATATATACGATTATCATTATATCCGTTGTCATTATGCAGATGAACCAGCTTCGTAAAAATCCAGAAAATGAAGAATTCACGGTTTACTTTGGAAAATGGATGATTGCCGTTATTTTTATCACGACAGTCATCGGGCATATTCTTCTGCCGGTGACAGCCTATAGTTTTTAAACGAGGCCATTGGTTAAAGGGACGAATCTATCCGCGGCGAATCCATCCGCTGGCCGGAGGGGCCAATCTATCCGCTGGCCGGAGGCTTAAATCCAGCCGCCGTCCAGCGAGATAATCTGCCCGGTCAGATAGGGATGTTCTCCGGAAAGCCGGAGGGCCAGCCGTCCGACTTCTTCCGGGCTCCCCATTCGGCAGGCAGGTATTTCATCAATCAACTGACAGCGCTCTTCTTCGGACAAAAAGTGGTTCATTTCTGTATCGATTGCGCCGCAGGCAATGGCATTGACGGTGATATGGCTTGGGGCCAGTTCCTTCGCCAGTGCTTTTGTGAGAGCGTTCATGCCGCCCTTGGAAGCCGAGTAGGCCGCTTCGCAGGAAGCGCCGCAGTTGCCCCAGACAGAAGAGATATTAATAATGCTTCCGGACTGGCGGGCGACCATGTCGGGAATGACCTGTTTACAGCAGTTAAAAACCGAAGTGAGATTGGTCTGAATAATTTCATTCCATTTCTCGGGACTCATGTCGCTGAGGAGACCGATATGAGAAATGCCCGCGTTGTTGACGAGACAGTCCGCCGGGCCGAGAATTCTGCGGGCTTCGGCGACAAATCGCCGGGCGTCCTCATAGCAGCCCATATCGCCGATGAAATCATAGCATTGGCATCCCATAGCTTCAATATGCTTTTTTACCTCAAGCAAATCATCTTTACTTTTCTTACAGCAGATACCAACGGACCAGCCGGCGCCGGCAAAAGCTTCGGCGATGGCCCGCCCGATGCCTCTGGAAGCACCGGTAATCAGGACAGTTTTGCGTATCATAGTCTATTTCCTCTTATTTATTTTATTGAATATTACTGAGCAATTTCGAGTATAGCATAAAAAGACGAGGGGTGTATACATTTTTAATAAAAAGTATTAAAAAAATTTAGGCACTATTAAATTAAAAAATGTGTTAGAATTCATAAATGAAATCATTCTGTAACAAATTTGTAATTTACATGGGGCTGTTTTATAAAAACGGATAAAAAAAGCCTTTACTTTTTGGCATATTTGCACTATTATAGAGAAAGGAGTTGATAGGAACAGGACTATATGATAAGAAGTAAGGGTGGTAGATATGATTTCAAATCAGATTTTGCAGACGACAATGGAAGGTTTAAAAGCAATCACCAGAGTTGATTTGTGCGTTATGGATACTGAGGGGAAGGTTTTGGCATCCACAATGAATAATGCGGAAGAATATGAGAATGCTGTTTTGGACTTTGTCAATTCTCCTGCGGACAGTCAGGTACTCAGCGGGTTTCAGTTTTTTAAAGTATTTGACGAGCATCAGCTTGAATTTGTCATTCTGGCCAGGGGGGACAGCGATGACGTCTATATGGTCGGCAAGATTGCGTCATTCCAGACTCAGAATCTGCTTGTAGCCTATAAAGAAAGATTTGATAAGGATAATTTCATTAAGAATCTGCTTTTGGATAATTTACTTTTAGTGGATATTTACAATCGGTCGAAGAAACTCCGGATTGATACGGATGTTCGGCGGATTGCCGTAATTATTGAATTAAACAATGATAAAGAATTAAACGGATTGGAAATTGTCCGGGGAATTTATACAGGAAAAACAAAATATTTCATCACAGCGGTTGACGAGAAGAGTGTCATTGTTGTCCGCGAGGTGAAGGAAAATGAAAATTATGAGGCATTAACGAAGTCCTGCAAGGGCTTATTGGATATGCTCCACGGCGAAGGCCTGACAAAGTGCCGTATAGCTTTGGGAACGATTGTCCATGAGATTAAAGATGTTTCCCGTTCTTATAAAGAAGCGAAGATGGCGCTTGACGTGGGAAAGATTTTCTACAGCGAGAGGGCGATTGTGGCCTACAGTAATCTGGGTATCGGGCGTCTGATCTATCAGCTTCCGGTGCCGTTGTGCAAGATGTTCATTAAGGAAATTTTCGACGGCAAATCTCCGGATGATTTGGATGAAGAGACATTGATTACGATTAATAAATTTTTTGAAAACAGCCTGAATGTATCGGAGACATCCAGACAGTTGTATATTCACAGAAATACGCTGGTATACCGCCTGGATAAGCTTCAGAAAAGTACGGGGCTGGATTTGAGAGTGTTTGAGGATGCCATCACCTTTAAAATCGCATTGATGGTTGTCAAGTATATGAGATATATGGAGACGTTTGAATATTAAATTTAAAGCAAAGTACTGGCGATAAAAGGAGGTCACAACGTGATTGTTTTGGATAACGTTTGCAAAACTTATAGCACAGGCGTGTCTGCTTTAAATGGTGTTAACCTTAGAATTCGCAAGGGCGAATTTGTATTTATCGTAGGAAGCAGCGGTTCGGGTAAAACAACACTGTTTAAATTGTTATTAAAAGAGCTGGAGCCAACTTCCGGAAGGATTTATATTAACAGTCAGAATATCGAACGCCTGCGCCGCCGGAAAATCCCGAAGATGCGCCGGGGCATTGGCGTTGTGTTTCAGGATTTCCGTCTGCTGAAGGACAGAAATGTTTATGAGAATATTGCCTTTGCACAGCGGGTTGTCGGAAAGTCGGCGAAGGTGATCAAGGAAACAGTGCCGCAGATGCTGAGTCTGGTCGGACTGGCGGATAAGGCGGAATCATTGCCGGGCGAATTATCCGGCGGTGAGCAGCAGAGAGTTTCTCTGGCAAGAGCTTTGGTGAATAATCCCCCGATTTTGCTGGCGGATGAGCCGACAGGTAATCTGGACCCGGCAAACGCCTGGGAGATTATGAAGCTTCTGGAGGATATTAATAAACGAGGAACCACGGTGGTCGTAGTTACCCATAATCGGGATATAGTTGAACGTATGCAGAAGAGGGTTATCACGATAGACAAGGGTGTGGTTATCAGCGATGAAAAAGGTGGAATAACAAATGATTGGTAGAATGTTTTACGCAATCCGGCAGGGCTTTAAAAATATTGTCCGCAACCGGTTGTTTTCCCTGGCGTCGATTGGAACAATTACCGCATGTTTGTTTATATTCGGTATTTTCTATTGTATTGTAGCGAATTTTCAGTACATGGTGCATGCGGCGGAAACCAATGTCGGCCTGACAGTGTTTTTTGACGAAGCAGTGACAGAGGAACAGATGTTGGAGGTACAGCGTTTAATCGATGTGCGGGAAGAGGTGGATTCAACAACTTATATTTCCGCAGATGAAGCGTGGGAGAATTTTAAACAGGATTATTTCCCGGATGGCGATGAAGGAATTCTCGCCGGATTGGACCAGGATAATCCATTGGTAGACTGTGCCAGTGTTCAGGTTTATCTGTCGGATACGTCGAGACAGGCGGAACTGATGGATTATATTATGACGCTGAATGGCGTTTCGGAAGTCAACGGCTCTGAAATTATTGCGGACAGCTTTACAAATTTCAGCCGGTTGATTGGATATGTGTCCATTGGCATTATTTTAATTCTGGTATTTGTTGCGATTTTCCTTATCAGTAATACGGTTATGATAGGTATTACGGTGCGTAAGGACGAGATTGCAATTATGAAATACATCGGTGCGACGGATTTATTTGTCCGCGGCCCGTTTATTGTTGAAGGTATGACGATTGGTTTAATCGGCTCTGCGATTCCTGTGGCCGGTTTGCGGCTGCTTTATCCGATGGTTGTAGACTTCGTTTTGGAACACTTCTCAATATTAAACAGGATACTGACATTCATGAATGTGAATGACGTATTCAATATCCTTATTCCGGTATCGCTTGCGATTGGTTTGGGTATTGGTTTTATCGGAAGTTATATGACTTTGAGAAAACATGTCAGAGTATAGGAAGGGAGAAAAGATATGAAACGTTTACATACAAGGCTGCTCAGCGCGCTGATGGCCTGTGTAATGGCTTTTTCGCTGAGTCTGACAGCTTTTGCTGTGGATGAAGGCGATAAAGAGGAAAAGGAACAGCAGATTGAAGCGTTGGAGCAGGAAAAAGAAGCTCAGAATGCGGTTCTTGGGGAACTGCAGACAGATAAGGCAAATACGGAGGCGGAAATTGCTTCCCTGGACAGTCAGTTAGCCGATGTGCAGGGGCAGATTGATGCGACCAATGCGGAACTGGAGCAGACAGAAGCTGCGCTGGAGCAGACAAAAATTGATTTGGCGGCTGCCCGTGAAAAAGAGCAGAAACAGTATGAGACTTTAAAACTTCGTATTAAAGTGATGTATAAAAAGGGAGAGACCGGCTATCTGGAAATTCTCCTTGCAGCGGAAGATATCACATCACTGCTGAACAGTACAGAATACATTTCCAAGATTTCTGATTATGACAGCAATCTGCTTCAGAGCCTGCAGGAAACAAGAACTCAGATTGAAGCCCTTGAAAAACAGCAGGAAGAAGAAGTAGAGCGGATTAAACAGCTCAAGGAGGAGCTGGAAGCTCAGGAGGCCGAACTTCAGGGAATTCTGGATGAAAAGGCCGCTTACATTCAGTCATTAAATGTAACTATTGAGTATACGGAGGAGTATATTCAGGAACTGGAAAACAATATTTCCATGGAGCAGCAGGCCCTGGCGGAAATTGAAGCGGAAATCCGCGCGGCAGCGGCGGCAGCGGCAGCGGCTGCTGAAGCAGCGGCACAGGAAGCTGCTTCAGGTTCCGGCGATGGCGGCGGCAGTTATGTGCCGGATGTGTCCGGCGCTTCAAAACCGTCCTATGGCGGCGGATGGGTATGGCCAAGTGATACGACAATGCTGACAGACACCTATGGTTATCAGGATTGGCGCGGCGGCCTTCACAATGGTATCGATATCGGCGCAGGCTATGGCAGCCCGATTTATGCGGCAGCCAGCGGAACCGTATGGATTGCGGGATACAGCAGCAGCGCCGGAAACTGGGTCGTTATTGACCATGGCGGCGGTGTACTCAGCGTGTACATGCATGCGTCGGCCCTGTATGTAAGTTCAGGACAGTATGTCAGCGCAGGCCAGTCGATTGCGGCAGTCGGAAGTACCGGATGGTCCACAGGTCCTCACCTTCACTTTGGCGTGATGGTTGGTTCCTCGGGCGGATATGACGGTTATTGGGTTGACCCGCTGGGGTATGTCAGCCCGTGATAAATCTACATATAAAGCGCTGCCGGGACAGGGGCAGCGCTGAAACAGGGAGGCAGGAATTATCCGGCCTCCTTTTTGATATTCGGTGAAAAATCTGTGATTCCCCTTTGCATTCCGGAATACTTGTTGTACAATAGGAAGGAATGAAAAAAATGTGAGGCTGAGAAGTATGAATAAGAAAAATTTTGCGAGTTTTGTGGCCGGATTAGCAGTCATGGGCGTTGTATGGGCCGGAGTCAGCGGCGTACAGAGTTTTAGCAGCCGGGAGTCCGGCCGATTGGGCCAGCGCTATGATGCAATCGAAGAAAAAATAGATAAGATGGATAAATTAATCAGCAGTTACTATTTGAATCCGGAAGATATTGATTTGGATAAACTGGAGCAGGGCATTTATGCCGGATATGTGGCCGGGTTGGAAGAGGATTATACAACCTATTATACGCCGGAAGAATTTGCTTCGGTTATGGAGTCCACATCCGGGAAGTATTCGGGGATTGGCGCTTATGTTTCTCAGAATATGAGTACAGGGCTTATTACGATTGTCAAGCCCTTCGAAGGCGGACCGGCGGCGGAAGCGGGGATTCAAAAAGATGATATTCTCTATGCCGTGGAAGGCGAAGAGGTGAGCGGCGAGGATTTGAATATGGTTGTCGCAAAGCTCAAGGGCGAAGAGGGCACGGCAGTGCAGGTGACGATTTACCGGGCTTTGGAGGATAGATATATCGATGTCGAGGTGACACGGGCGGTTGTCAATGTGCCTACGGTAACTTATCGGATGCTGGAGGACGGGATTGGCTATATTCAGATTTCGGAATTCGGTGAAGTGACTGCGGAGCAGTTTGCGGCGGCAGCAGAGGATTTGGAAGCGCAGGGAGTGCAGAGCCTGATTTTTGACTTGAGAGACAATGGCGGCGGCTTGCTGGACAGTGTCTGTGACATTCTGGATAGGGTACTTCCAAAAGAATTACTCGTTTATACGGAGGATAAGGACGGCAACCGGGAAGAAGAATGGGCGCTGGATGATGACCGAATTGATATGCCGATGGCAGTGTTGGTTAATGGAAATACGGCCAGCGCATCAGAAATTTTTACCGGGGCTTTGAAGGATTATGACGAAGCAGAAATCATAGGAACGACAACTTTTGGCAAGGGCATTGTCCAGTCCATTATTCCTATGGCGGATGGTTCGGCAGTGAAATTGACTTCGGCAAAATATTACACGCCATCCGGCGTGTGCATCCATGGAACGGGTATTGAGCCGGACCAGGTGGTAGAATATGACAGGGAAGCAGAGGAAGATAATCAGCTTCAGGCGGCTGTCGATTATTTGCTGAGTCTTAGATAAAAAGAATTTGTAAATAAGAAAGTACAGAACAAACATTCGATTAAGTTCTGTACTTTCTTTTTATGTCATGGTATAATGAGAGAAAAGCAGCGGGAAGCGCTGAAATAGGCGGAATAAACTATTGCCCGGCGCAGAAAGGAGTCTGAGATGGCAAAAATTAGAGTGTATTGCGGTTTTAGCAAAGCTGTAAGCCTTGATATTGTTGAAAAATTAAATAAAGAACTTTCTGAACAGGGATATGAGGTGGCCGGAAGGGGCGCTTCAGAAGAGAATGGCGAGATGATTTCCGGCTGCGATCTCTTCCTCTTCATTTATGGAAAGGGCAGGGATGATATATTGGACAGGGAAGTCCGGTATGCCGTCGGCATGAATAAAAATGTTGATGTGTTTATAGAAAGCGGAGCGGACATGGGCTTAGACATACCTGTTGAAATGCGGCGGCTGCAGGCAGTGTGGTTTTGGACAGATTCAGAGGAACTTACAGCAAAGGCCGTCAATATATTGCAAAATTATAGTCAGAGTCCGATGTACCGGGGAAGAATGTTTGAAAGATTAGTATTCGATATATTTGCTTTTGCAGGATGGCATATGGAAGCGGAAGCCGCAGAGATGAACCGAAACTGTGGATGGGATGGTTTTGCGCGCCGCGGCGATGATTACTGCTTTATCGAGGTCAGAACATATCGGCGGAAATTTATGGAAATCGGTGTACTCAAACAGATGGTTTTGCGTACCTCATTGATAAAGGACATCCACCGGAAGGGGCTTAAAGTTATTGTTTTTGGAAACCTTATACGGTGGGAGCGGGTTAAAAATCTGAATTTAGATGAGGATACAATTATCCTGGATTTGTCCAATTTATTATACCTCGTAAAAAATAATGAAAAACTCAAAAAGCGTTTGTTTTCAATGTTGGATTATACAGTGGATGATGTGCTGCCGAAGGCGCCGGATATGCGGCTCCTGTCCGGCGCAGAGGCCGAAAAAGATAAGGAAGAAGTCGGCGGCGAATCCGGAGACATAACAGGGGAGGCTATTTCTGAAGCGACAGCAAGAATAACCAGTTATATTGATATTCTCCGCGAATGGGATGCGGATGGGAAAAGCAGAGAGTATGAGAATCTTTGCACGGAAATATTAAAAGAATTATTTATGGATGATTTGTCTGTATGGAAAGAGCAGAAAAAGTCCAATGATGATTTATATCGGTTTGATTTAATATGCAAAATCAGAGACGGCAGGGTTAATCCCTTTTGGCACTTCTTAGAGGAATTCTTTAATACAAAATATATTATTTTTGAATTTAAAAACTATAAAGAGGCTATCACTCAAAAGGAAATTTATACAACCGAAAAATATCTGTATGCAAAGGCGCTGCGCAGCGTTGCGATAATCCTCTCCTGCCATGGCGCGGACAAAAATGCAGAAAAGGCGATAAAAGGCGCTTTGCGGGAGAATGGAAAACTTATTATCAGCATATCGAATGAGGACATCATCCATATGCTGGAGGCAAAAAAGAATAATGAAGAACCGTCAGATGATTTATATACAATGCTTGATAATATGCTGATGGCTTTGGAAAAGTAAAACTTTATGAGCATTCATAGGAGGAACTATTCATGAATCATTTTAAATTAGTATCAGAATACGCCCCAACCGGCGATCAGCCCCAGGCGATTGCGGATTTGGTCAAAGGCTTTAAAGAGGGTAATCAGTTTCAGACGCTTCTTGGCGTCACAGGTTCCGGAAAAACATTTACAATGGCAAATGTTATTCAGGCATTAAATAAGCCGACTCTGGTGCTGGCGCATAATAAGACGCTGGCTGCCCAATTATATGGTGAATTTAAAGAATTTTTCCCGGAAAATGCGGTGGAATACTTTGTGTCCTATTATGATTATTATCAGCCGGAGGCTTATGTGCCCCAGACAGATACTTACATTGCGAAGGATTCGGCGATTAATGATGAAATTGATAAGCTGCGCCATTCGGCGACGGCGGCCCTCACGGAGAGGGAGGATGTTATTATTATATCTTCGGTATCCTGTATTTATGGTTTGGGAAGTCCGATTGATTATAAGGAAATGGTTGTTTCGCTGCGCCCCGGGATGGAGAAAGAGCGGGATGATGTTATTCGAAAGCTGATTGATATTCAGTATGAGCGAAACGATATGGATTTTAAGCGCGGAACATTTCGTGTGCATGGCGATGTTGTAGAAATTTATCCGGCGGCCGCCGAAGGTGAGGCTGTTCGGGTGGAATTTTTCGGGGATGAAGTTGACCGCATCACTTCCTTCGACCCGCTGACAGGGGAGATTAAAGCGCGGCTGGAGCATGTGGCGATTTTTCCGGCTTCCCACTATGTTGTTTCGAAAGAGAAGATGGAAGCTGCGATTGTGAATATCGAGAAGGAACTTGAGGAGCGGGTGCAATATTTTAAGAGTGAGGATAAATTGCTGGAAGCACAGCGGATTTCGGAGAGAACCAATTTTGATATAGAGATGATGCGGGAAACAGGTTTTTGCTCGGGCATTGAGAATTATTCGCGTCATCTGGCCGGATTAGAGCCGGGGGCGACACCGCATACTCTGCTGGATTATTTCCCGGATGATTTTCTTATTATTGTGGATGAGTCCCATATGACGATTCCCCAGGTGCGGGGAATGTATGCGGGGGACCAATCCAGAAAAACAACGCTGGTGGATTATGGATTCCGGCTTCCTTCCGCTAAGGACAATCGGCCTCTGAATTTTCAGGAATTTGAGAGCAAGATTGACCAAATGCTTTTTGTTTCGGCAACGCCAAATGTCTATGAGGCGGAGCATGAATTGCTGCGGACAGAACAGATTATCCGGCCAACCGGATTGCTGGACCCGGAAATATCTGTCCGCCCGGTGAAGGGGCAGATTGATGATTTGATCAGTGAGGTTAATCGGGAGACAAGCCAGGGCCATAAAGTGTTAATCACAACGCTGACTAAGAGGATGGCTGAAGATTTGACGGATTATATGCGGGAAGCAGGAATTCGGGTAAAATATCTGCATTCGGATATTGATACGCTGGAGCGGACCCAGATAGTCCGGGATTTGCGTATGAATGTGTTTGATGTGCTTGTCGGTATTAACCTTTTAAGAGAGGGATTGGATATCCCTGAGATAACCCTGGTGGCTATTCTGGATGCGGATAAAGAAGGATTTTTGCGTTCAGAAACCTCGCTGATACAGACAATTGGGCGTGCAGCCCGAAATTCTGAAGGCCATGTAATTATGTATGCGGATACTATGACAGATTCTATGAAGCGGGCGATTGATGAAACGAACAGGCGTCGAAAACTCCAACAGGCTTACAATGAGGAACATGGAATTACCCCGCAGACAATCAAAAAGGCTGTCCGGGATTTGATTGCTGTCTCCAAGGCAATTGCTGAAACGGAAGAGCAGTTTATGAAAGACCCGGAATCCATGAGCAGGAAAGAGCTCCTGAAGCTGATTGGAAAGGTGGAGAAACAGATGCGTGCAGCGGCGGCGGATTTAAACTTCGAGCAGGCGGCAGAGCTGCGTGATAAGTTAATTGAACTGAAAAAAACGCTGGAAACTATAGATGATTAATTGCAGATTTATCGGTTCGACAATTGTGAGTATTATTGTAATAAATAGGATAAAAAAGTTTTTTTGCAAAATTTAAAAAAATTTAAAAAAGCACTTGTCAAAATATATATTATAGTGTATAATGCAATTGTTGAGCCAATGATGGGCTGTCGCCAAATGGCAAGGCACTGGACTCTGACTCCAGCATTTGAAGGTTCGAATCCTTCCAGCCCAGTTATCAGTCAGACATTTTATTAAAGGAAACCTTTAGTGAAATGTCTGATTTTTTCATTTACAGATATGCGGAGGAGTGGGAAATATGTATTGTATGAAGCGGCCGGTGACTTACAGTGAAGTCGGAGCAGATTATAAGGCGGATATGGCCCAGATTATTAATTATTTTCAGGATTGCAGTTGCTTTCAGTCGGATGCCCTCGGTGTTGGTCCAAAAAATATGGAGAAGTTAGGAAAAGCCTGGATACTGAACAGTTGGCAGATTATTGTAGAGCAATATCCCAAATATGGCGAACAGATTACAGTGGGTACATGGGCTTATGATTTTAAAGGCCCGCTTGGAATGCGTAATTTTATTATTGATGACGCGTCCGGCCATCGGATGGCCCGGGCAAATTCGGTATGGGCCATGATTGATATTGGCACAGGAAGGCCGACGCGGGTGGATGCGACTCAGATAGAGGCTTATCAGATGGCGCCCAAAGAGCCGATGGATTATGCCGGAAGAAAAATAGTGATTTCAGGTGATTTTGAGACTATGGAGCCGGTGCGGGTTACAAAAGCCTGCCTGGATACAAATCATCATATGAATAATGGCAGATATGTGGCCGTGGCGATGGAGTATCTCCCGGCTGATTATTCGGTGCGGCAAATCCGGGTAGAATATAAACGTTCGGCAAAATATGGCGATGTACTGATTCCGAAACGGCAGGAGACATCGGAGCGGGTCACTATTTTGCTGGAAAATGTTGAAGGGGAAATATGTGTGATCACGGAGTTTACGGAATAGGAGCAGGTTATGATACAATTAGGTGAAAAGCAAATATTAAAGGTAGTGCAGGTAAAGGATTTTGGAGTATATGTCGGTGATGAACAGGAATCGGTTCTTCTTCCGAGAAAATATGTTCCGGCGGGAACCGGTGTCGGAGATTCGGTTGAAGTTTTTATTTACCGGGATTCCAGCGACCGTTTGATTGCAACAACAGAAGAGCCGATGCTTACTCTGGGGCAGATAGGTCTGCTTCGGGTTAAAGAGATTGGAAAAATAGGTGCGTTTTTAGACTGGGGTTTGGAAAAGGATTTATTTCTTCCATATAAAGAGCAGACGGTGCAGGTACGGCCGGGAAAGAGTTATCTGGTGGCGTTATATATCGACAAAAGTAAACGACTTTGTGCGACAATGAGGATTTATGAGTACCTTTCGGCAGATTCACCTTATGTAAAAGATGAAATGGTGCAGGGCGTTGTATATCAGATAAATCAAAATCTGGGAGTATTTATTGCCGTGGACGGTAAGTATCATGGAATGATTCCGAGGAAAAATGCCCATGGACAGTTTCGGATTGGAGATACAGTGCAGGTCCGGGTGGTTGCAGTGAGAGAAGATGGAAAGCTGGAATTAAGTATGCGGGAGCGGGTTGAATTTCAGATAGATAAAGATGCTGCGGTTGTTATGGAAGTGCTGGAAAGCTACGATGGCGTGCTTCCTTTTTCAGAAAAGGCATCTCCGGCGGTGATTGAACGGGAATTAAATATGTCCAAGGGAGCCTTTAAACGGGCGGTAGGACATTTGCTTAAAATGAAAAAAATTCAGATAGAGCAGCACAAAATACGCATCAGGGCTGACCAGTAAATACTTATGACCGGAGGACGAAGAATCCTCCGGTTTTTACATTTTATGGCAGAGAATTAACGGCTTATTACGGAAGAATGTTAAAAATGTAAATGAATTGTTACAAAAAAATTACAATAAAGGTTGACAAGGGGTGGGGAGTTTGTTAGAATGATACCTGTAACAGAAATGTAATATATGCAATGTAAATATAACGAAAAAATTACGAAGGCATAAAATTACTTAGATTAGGAGGAAATGACCAATGGGAAAATTAAAATTTGCACCGTGTGTTTTCGGTATCGCCGCAGCAGTTGTATTCGGTACAAATCCAATAGGTGTTCAGGCAGCTCCGGTTACTACAACAAAATATGATGTTTCATTTGGAGATTTGGATATCCAGGGAAAAATTATTTATACAGCAACAGAGGAAGTTGCTTCCCCATTTTATAAGAAAGGGATTTCTACAGCGGAAGATTGTGTAATGATTCGTAAGGAGCCGAGCACAGACAGTGAAGCAGTTGGAAAGCTTTACTTTGGCGCTGGTTTTGAAATCCTTGATGAAACTGACGGATGGATACATATTCAGTCTGGCAATTGCGAAGGCTATGTATCTGCAGACTATGTTGTTACAGGTAAGGATGCAGAAGAAGTTGCAAAGAATACAGAAACAGTAAGCAGTTATGCAAAGATTGTAGCGGACGGCGTAGAGATTAAAGCGGAAGCATCCGATGATGCGGAAGTGATCGCAACTGCAGGAAGCGAAGAAATTCTTGAAGTTGTCGCCGTGATTCCTGAGTCGGATTGGACAAAGGTAAATAAAGACGGTGTTGAAGGCTTTGTAAAGAACCAGGCCGTTGAAGTTGGCGTTGATTATACTTCAGCTATTTCCATGGAGGAAGAAGCACAGCGCGAAGCCGAATTGCAGAGAGCGCTTGAAGAAGAACGTTTGGCAGCAGAGGCTGCTGCAGAGCAGACAGAAGCCCCTGCAGAGCAGACAGAAGCTGCAGCAGAAGAAACAGAGGCGCCTGCAGAGCAGACAGAAGCCCCTGCAGAAGAGACAGAGGCGCCTGTCGAAGAGACGGAAGCGCCGGCAGAAGAAACAGAGGCGCCTGAGGAGCAGGCAGGAAGTGAATCCACTTTATACATTGAAGATGTATCTGAAACTGTGTGGACAACAGATGCAGTGAATGTCAGAGCAAATGCAGATTCTTCTTCCAGCAGAGTAGGAGGCCTTGGAAAAGGGGCTAGTATTACCCGTACAGGGATTTGTGATAATGGCTGGAGCCGTGTAGATTACGATGGAACAACTGCTTACATCCACAGTGATTATCTGACAACCACTGAGCCGGTTAAAGAAGAGCCGACTTATAATAATTCATCTTCAAGCAGCGGTCAGGGACAAGAGATTGTTGACTACGCAAGACAGTTCCTTGGTAATCCATATGTTTATGGAGGAACATCCTTAACAAATGGAACCGACTGTTCAGGTTTTGTTCAGAGTGTATATGCACACTTTGGCTATTCTCTTCCTAGAACATGTACAACCCAGTCAGTATGCGGGCGGGGAGTATCAGTGGATGAATTACAGCCAGGCGATTTGGTTATTTACTCTGTTTATGGAGAAATTGAACATATTGCTATCTATTCTGGTAATGGCAACACTATTCATGCCAGCAACTGGGATACAGGTATTATTGAAACCAGTCTTTCCTACAGCGGAGATATCTATTGCTGCAGAAGGATTGTAGATTAAATTTGATTTCCTTTTTCTGATAATAATCTTAAAAAACACCTGATAAATCTTTATGGTTTATCGGGTGTTTTTTGTTTCCATAGCTTCTATATCCCGGTGGATAATTCACTGGATTGGAGTATGTAAAAAAAGCTCGAAATAGGGGGTTTTATTGAAAATGCACAAAAAATATGTCGAAGCAATGTATAAAACAAAAAATATTCATTTGAGCTTATCCACAATTCACAGAGTTATCCACATTGAAAAATCTAGATTTTCTCGGAAAAATCGACTTATACACAGAGTTATCCACTTTATCCACAATGTATAAAGGTTGAATGAAATGAAAAAAGGCAAAAATATGTTTTGGTGAAAACGTAAAAATCATTGAAAATGTGTGTAATCGCTTGACTTTTTTGTTGTCTATTATATAGTGTCGAATGGCTTTGTTTCGTCTGTTTTCTTGGTAAAATGTGTTAAATTACAAAATATTTTCAGAAAATACAACAAGTTGACTTGAAAGAATAAGCAAATGTGATATAATTAAAACATAATTACACAGTAAGGAGTGATATGTATGCGTATTACGATTAGCGGAAAAAATATCGATGTGACTCAGGGGCTTAAAGATACGATTTATGAGAAGTTAGGTAAATTAGATAAATATTTTACCCCGGAGACAGAAGCAATCGTTACACTCAGTGTAGAAAAGAACCGTCAGAAAATCGAAGTGACTGTGCCAATTAAGGGCAGCGTGATTCGCGCTGAGCAGGTGAGTGATGATATGTATGTTTCGATTGATTTGGTACAGGAGATTATTGAACGTCAGATGCGCAAGCATAAAACCCGCCTTGTAAACAGATATCGGGGCGGCGGTAATTTCCAGCAGGCATTTATTGAGCTGGAAGCTGAGGAACCGGAAGAAATCCGAATTGTACGTTCCAAAAAATTTGCAATGAAGCCGATGGACCCGGAGGAGGCCTGCATCCAGATGGAATTATCAGGGCATAGTTTCTTTGTATTCCGCAATGCGGAGACGGATGATGTCAATGTGGTTTATAAACGTAAGGGAAATACTTATGGATTAATTGAACCTGAATATTAATAAAAAATAGGAGTTTTGATTAAATAATAATCAGGGCTGCTGCATTTGTAAATGCAGCAGCCCTTTTTGTTCGCCGGAGGTGGACCCTTGTCCGCCATATGAGAGATTTTTTCGTTGGCAAACCGGTGTTTCTGTGGTACAATAATTAATACGTGTTTTATAGAAGATACTTAAAATGAAATAGAAAGATTAGTAGGAGTGATATGATGGGCTTGTTTTCAAAGATTATGGGAACTCACAGCCAGAGAGAGTTGAAGCGGATTTATCCGTTGGTGGATAAGATTGAGGCGCTGGCCCCGGCCGTTGAAAAGCTTTCTGATGAAGAACTTAGAAGTAAGACCGCTGTCTTTAAAGAGCGTTTGGAACGCGGAGAGACATTGGATGATCTGCTTGTGGAAGCTTTTGCGGTTGTCCGTGAGGCAGCATACAGAGTATTGGGAATGCGCCACTACCGGGTGCAGTTAATCGGTGGTATTATTTTGCATCAGGGGCGTATATCCGAGATGAAAACCGGTGAAGGTAAGACACTTGTTTCCACACTTCCGGCTTATTTGAACGCGCTGGAAGGCAAAGGTGTCCATATTGTTACGGTAAATGACTATCTGGCCAAACGAGATGCGGAGTGGATGGGTAAAGTTCACGAATTTCTTGGCCTGACTGTAGGCGTTGTTTTAAACAGTATGACACCGGAAGAAAGAAAGGCGGCTTATGCCTGCGATATTACTTATGCAACCAATAACGAACTGGGATTTGATTATCTGAGAGATAATATGGTTGTCTATAAAGAAAAATTGGTTCAGCGGGGACTTCATTATGCCATCATCGATGAGGTCGATTCCGTTTTGATTGATGAGGCCAGAACACCGCTGATTATTTCCGGGCAGAGTGGAAAATCCACGGAGCTGTATCGGGCCTGTGATATTCTGGCGCGCCAGATGGAACGGGGCGAGGCCAGCGGCGAGATGACAAAAATGACGGCAATCATGGGCGAAGAGATTATTGAAACCGGTGATTACATTGTCAATGAAAAAGAAAAGAACGTATCTCTGACAGAGGATGGCGTGAAGAAAGTAGAACAGTTCTTTCATATCGCCAACCTGGCAGATGCAGAGAACCTGGAAATTCAGCATAATATTATCCTTGCGCTTCGCGCTCATAATCTGATGCATAGAGACCATGATTATGTTGTAAAAGACGACCAGGTACTGATTGTCGATGAATTTACTGGCCGTATTATGCCGGGCCGCCGTTATTCCGACGGACTTCATCAGGCCATCGAGGCGAAAGAGGGCGTGAAGGTTAAACGGGAGAGCAAGACGCTGGCAACCATTACCTTCCAGAATTTCTTTAACAAATATGAGAAAAAAGCGGGTATGACCGGTACAGCTCTTACTGAAGAACAGGAATTCCGTGACATTTATGGAATGGACGTTATCGAGATTCCAACCAATGAGCCGGTGCGCCGTGTCGACCATGAGGATTTGGTTTATAAGACGAAACGGGAAAAGGTCAACGCGGTAACGGACACGATTGTCGAGGCCCATGAAAAAGGCCAGCCGGTATTGGTCGGCACGATTACTATCGAGTCCTCAGAAATTTTCAGCGATGCCTTAAAGAAGCGGGGAATTCCGCATAAAGTATTGAATGCCAAGTTTCATGAGATGGAAGCTGAGATTGTCGCTCAGGCCGGACAGGCCGGGGCCGTTACCATTGCTACCAACATGGCCGGCCGTGGTACGGATATCAAGTTGGGCGAAGGTGTTGCCGAGTTGGGCGGTTTGATGATTATTGGAACGGAGCGGCATGAATCCCGCCGTATCGATAACCAGCTCCGCGGACGTTCCGGCCGTCAGGGAGACCCGGGTGAATCCAGATTTTTCATTTCCCTGGAGGATGATCTGATGCGTCTCTTCGGTTCGGAAAGACTGATGGGCGTTTTCAACTCCCTTGGATTCCCGGAGGGGGAGGCAATTCAGCATAAGATGCTTTCCAGTGCCGTGGAAAAGGCTCAGATGAAAATTGAGTCCAATAACTACGGTATTCGTAAAAATGTCCTGGAATATGACCAGGTAATGAACGAACAGCGTGAGATTATCTATGCAGAGCGTTTGCGTGTGCTTGACGGCGATAATATGCGTGATGTTATTTTCAAAATGATTCGTGATGTTGTCAAAAATCATGTGCATATGCATATTCCGGCGGAAAGCCAGGTGGAAGAGAAGGATTTGGAAAAACTGGAGCAGAAGATCGGGGTGGAAGACCTGGATATGGAAAGTCTGGCTCAGGGCCTGATTCCGGTGATTCCATTTACAAATGTGTCCTGGAAACCGGAGGATTATGCCGGTAAAAACGCAGGGCAGCTTATTCAGGAACTCCAGGATAGAGCCATTGAAATTTATGAGGCAAAAGAAAAAGAATTTCCGGAGGAAGAGCATGTTCGTGAATTGGAGCGCGTTGTTCTTCTGAAAATGATTGACCGCCGCTGGATGGACCATATCGACAATATGGAACAGCTCCGCCAGAGCATCGGGCTTCAGGCGTACGGCCAGAGAGACCCGCTGGTAGAATACCGTTTTGCCGGTTACGATATGTTTGATGAAATGACTCAGGGAATTTCCGAGGATACGGTCCAGGCGCTCATGCACATCCGCATCCAGCAGACCGTTGAACGGGAAGAAGTTGCCAAGGTCACCGGTACAAATAAAGACGATTCCGCTGCAAAACAGCCGGTACGCCGTAAAGAGGGTAAGGTTTATCCGAATGACCCGTGTCCGTGCGGCAGCGGTAAAAAATATAAACAGTGCTGCGGACGCAAAAAATAGTCCGGGCCCTTTATCCCGGGCCTGCAGTCCGGGAAAATGTTCAAATATAAGAAAGAAGGTGAAGCAATGGTTGAATTAGACCAGTTTAAAGTAACATTAACCAGTTACGAAACACCATTAGCGGAAGTGAGGGATTCACTTTGACCTGGCTTACAAAAAGTCCAGAATCGGTGAATTAGAAAATATTATGGAGGAGCCCGGATTTTGGGATAATCCGGACAACTCCCAGAAAGCCATGAAAGAATTGAAACATCTGAAGGATACGGTGGAAAAGTATGAAGCTTTGGAAACGGCCTATGAGGATGTGGAGACTTTAATTGAAATGGGCTATGAGGAAAATGACGAAAGTCTTATTCCTGAAATCGAGGAGGCGCTGAATCTGTTCATTGAGGAACTGGAGGAATTGCGCATATCGACATTGTTGAGTGATGAATATGATGACAATAATGCCATTTTAACGCTCCATGCGGGAGCCGGCGGTACGGAAGCCTGCGACTGGGCCGGAATGTTATACCGCATGTACAGCCGCTGGGCTGAAAAACACGGATTTGCAACGGAAGTCCTGGATTTTCTGGATGGTGATGAAGCCGGTATAAAAGCAATCACGATGCAGATTAACGGGGACAACGCCTATGGCTATCTGAAGGCGGAGAAAGGCATCCATCGGCTGGTGCGTATTTCTCCGTTTAATGCGGCGGGCAAACGGCAGACATCCTTTGCCTCCTGCGATGTCATTCCGGATATTGAAGAAGACCTGGATGTGGAAATCAACGATAAGGATCTGAGGATTGATACTTACCGTTCCAGCGGCGCCGGCGGTCAGCATATCAATAAAACCTCTTCGGCTATTCGTATTACCCATCTGCCGACGGGAATTGTGGTGCAGTGCCAGAATGAACGTTCGCAGCATATGAATAAAGACAAGGCGATGCAGATGCTGAAAGCCAAATTATATCTTTTGAAACAGCAGGAAAATGAGGAAAAAGCTTCGGATATCCGTGGGGAAGTGAAAGAAATCGGTTGGGGCAATCAGATTCGTTCCTATGTTATGCAGCCGTATAAGCTGGTAAAAGACCATCGAACCAATACGGAAATCAGCAATGTGGACAGTGTCATGGACGGCAATATCGACCCATTTATTAACGCTTATCTGAAATGGCGGAGCATTGGTAAAAACAAGGCAGAATAATGCCGGAGGCATAAAGTATGAAGGAACGCAACGATTATTATGTCGTAAAAAGAAAAGCGGTGCCGGAGGTGCTTCTGAAAGTCGTGGAAGCAAAACATCTCCTGGAGTCGGCAAAGGTTCCGACAGTTCAGGAGGCGGCCGAACAGGTTGGTATCAGCCGCAGTTCATTTTACAAATATAAGGATGATATTTTCCCTTTTCATGAACATTCCATGGGGCGGACTTTTACGGTGATGATTCAATTGGATGATGAGCCGGGATTTCTGTCCGGGCTGTTGAATTGCGTGGCAAAATATCAGGCGAACATACTGACAATTCATCAGGCGATTCCTGTGAACGGAGTGGCTTCGGTGACTTTGAGTATTGAAATTTTAAATATAACCGGCGATGTGTCGGAACTGATTGATGCGTTGGAAAAGGCGCAGGGGGTTCATTATCTTAAAATATTATCCAGGGAATAGAGAGGAAGGAAGAGTTATGAAATATATCATAATGTTAGGCGACGGTATGGCCGATGAACCGCTGGAAGTGCTTGGCGGAAAGACGCCGCTGGAGTATGCAGAAACAAAAACTATGGATGCGTTGGCAAAAAAATCAGAAATCGGTATGGCATACACAGTGCCGGAGGGTATGAGTCCCGGCAGTGATACGGCAAACCTGTCTGTCCTTGGCTATAATCCGAAACTCTATTATACCGGCCGTTCTCCGCTGGAAGCTCTGAGTATTGGCGTGGATATGAAAGAGACAGATATTGCCCTGAGATGCAATATTGTAACGCTTTCTGAAGAAGAAGGCATCCCATATGAAGAGCGGACGATCATTGACCACAGTTCCGATGAAATCTCCACGGAAGATGCGGCGATTCTTCTGGAAGCTGTTCGAAAAGAACTGGAAACAGAGAATTACAAATTTTATCTGGGAACAAGTTATCGCCATCTGCTCATTTGGGACAGGGGCCGGGTTGTCGAGCTGGCAGCGCCCCATGACCATCTGGGAAAAGTGATTAAAGATTTTCTTCCGAAAAATGAAGCTCTGCGGGAAATGATGAAAAGAAGTTATGATATTCTGGAAAATCATCCTTTAAATGTGGAACGCCGTAAAAAAGGGCTGAAGCCGGCAAATTCCTGCTGGTTTTGGGGAGCGGGCACACGTCCGGCTCTGACCTCTTTTGAAGAAAAGACCAATTTGAAAGGCGCAATGATTTCTGCAGTAGATTTGCTGAAGGGTATTGCCGTAGGAGCGGGAATGAAAAATGTTCATGTGGAGGGCGCCAACGGCGGACTTCACACCAACTATGAAGGCAAAGCTCGGGCGGCAGCAGATACGCTTTTGAAGGATGGCAATGATTTTGTATACATACATCTGGAAGCGCCGGATGAAATGGGACACCAGGGAAGTGTTGAACGTAAAATCCAGGCAATTGAGAATATGGATACACGGCTGATTAAACCTTTGGTGGAAGCAATGGACGCATCCGGGGAGGATTACCGCCTGCTGATTATGCCGGATCATCCGACACCAATCTGTATTCGGACCCATTCCTCAAACCCGGTACCGTTTATGCTGTATGACAGCCGGAAAGATTTGCGTAAAACCTGGAATTATAATGAAAGAGAAGCTGCTGAGAGCGGAAATATTGTGATTGAAGAAGGCTATGAATTAATTGACCGGCTGCTGAATGCATAGCCGGGAAAACGATGATTGTCAACAGGCTGCGCAGTAATGGGCGGCCTGTTTCTGCGATGGGAGAATATATGGATATTGTAAAAACAATAAGTCAGGAATTAAATATCAAGCCGTGGCAGACGGAGGCTGCGATAAAGTTAATCGATGAAGGCAATACGATTCCTTTTATTGCCCGTTATCGAAAAGAAGCCACGGGTTCTCTGAATGACGAGGTGCTGCGCCGGTTCCATGAGCGGCTTTTGTATCTCCGGAATCTGGAAGATAAAAAAGCCCAGGTGCTCGGTTCCATTGAGGAGCAGGGCAAATTAACGCCGGAATTAAAGAAAGCTATTGAAGCGGCGGCGACGATGGTGGCGGTGGATGACTTGTACCGTCCCTATCGGCCAAAACGGCGTACCCGGGCAACGATTGCCAAAGAAAAGGGATTGGAGCCGCTGGCAAATATCCTGTTGCTTCAAATGACAAAACGCCTTCCGGAAGAAGAAGCGGCTGCCTACATTTCAGAGGAAAAGGGCGCAGCCACCGTGGAGGAAGCGCTGGATGGCGCTAAGGATATTTTGGCGGAAATGATTTCGGACTCGGCAGAGTATCGGACTTATATCCGCAAAGTCACAATGAATGAGGGAAAAATTGTTTCCAAAGGAAGAGATGAAAAAGAAAAATCCGTTTATGAGAATTATTATGACTATGAGGAAGCGGTAAGTAAGATTCCGGGTCATCGGATTTTGGCGATAAACCGTGGTGAGAAAGAAAAATTTTTGACTGTTCGCATTGAAGCGCCGGAGGAAAAAATACTGCGATATCTGGAAAAAAAGGTGATTCGCAGGGAAGATTCGCCGATGAGCAGGCTGCTGAAAGATGTTGTGGAGGACAGTTATCATCGGCTGATAAGTCCGGCGATTGAGCGGGAAGTGCGCAATGAGCTGACCGAAAAGGCTGAAGACGGCGGCATTAAAGTATTTGGAAAGAATCTGGAACAGCTTTTGATGCAGCCGCCGATTGCGGGACGGGTTGTTCTCGGATGGGACCCGGCTTTCCGTACCGGGTGTAAGCTGGCGGTTGTGGATGAAACAGGGAAAGTATTGGATACGGTTGTCATTTATCCAACGGAACCGCAGAAAAAGATTGCTGAGGCGAAGGCAGTATTAAAACGCTTAATAAAAAAATACAACATTACTCTTATTTCATTGGGCAACGGTACTGCTTCCCGGGAATCGGAAATGGTTATCGTTGATCTGCTTAAAGAGCTGGACAGCCGTGTGGAATATGTTATTGTCAATGAGGCGGGAGCTTCGGTCTATTCAGCCAGCAAACTGGCCACGGAGGAATTTCCGGAATTTGATGTGGGGCAGAGAAGTGCAGCCTCCATTGCAAGAAGACTCCAGGACCCGCTGGCCGAACTTGTAAAGATTGAGCCGAAGGCCATCGGCGTGGGGCAGTATCAGCATGATATGAACCAGAAGAAATTGAGTGATGTTCTGGAGGGAACAGTGGAAGACTGTGTGAACCGGGTTGGCGTGGATTTGAATACGGCTTCGGCTTCCCTTTTGGAATACATTTCCGGGATTAATAAGACAATTGCCAAAAATATTGTTGCTTACCGGGAAACTAACGGTCGTTTTAAAAATCGCCGGCAGCTTTTAAAAGTGCCGAAGCTGGGGCCGAAAGCCTACGAGCAGTGCGCCGGATTTATGCGAATTCTGGATGGGGATAATCCTCTGGATAAGACGAGTGTCCATCCCGAATCCTACGGGGCTGCTGAGGAATTGCTGAAACGGCTTGGATATACCAAAGAAGATATTTTAAACGGCAGGCTGTCGGGTATTGGACGGCAGATGAAAGATTATAAAAAACTGAGTGAAGAAGTCGGCGTTGGTGAAATCACACTGCGGGACATTGTTAAAGAACTGGAAAAACCGGGAAGAGACCCGAGGGATGAAATGCCGAAACCGATTCTCCGCACCGATGTGCTGGAAATGAAAGATTTAAAAGAAGGTATGATTCTGAAGGGTACGGTGCGAAACGTTATTGATTTCGGCGCTTTTGTGGATATCGGCGTTCATCAGGATGGACTGGTCCATATTTCCCAATTGACAGATAAGAAATTTGTCAAACATCCGATGGAAGTAGTCAGCGTGGGCGATGTGGTCGATGTTAAAGTTATGAGTGTCGACTTGGCAAAGAAACGTATTCAGTTAACTATGAAAATATAAATACATCATGAAGAGGGGACGGAAAGATGCAGTCAAAAAAGACGTTATTTTCAACAAGGGATTTAGTAATTGTAGGTTTGTTTTCGGCATTGGCTTATGTGCTGATGCTGTTGGAGTCGCCGGGATATCTCGGCTTTCTCCGAATTGAGTTCAGCGATGTGCCGGCCATACTCGGAGGACTTGGCCTTGGCCCGGCCGCCGGCGTATTCATTGAGTTGATTAAGAATATTATTAAAGCGCTTTCAACAAAGACAATCGGCGCCGGTGAACTGGCAAACTTTGTTGTGGGCAGCGCCTATGTACTTCCGCTGAGCATTATTTACAGAAAGTGGAAGGGAAAACACCGCCTGCTGACGGGATATGTGGTTGGGACGGTGACAATGTGTGTTGCAGGTATGATTGTCAACTATTTTGTCACATTGCCGCTGTATTCCAATATGTTCGGCGGAGTGGACGCGCTGATAGGATTTGTGGGAAGCATGACACCGGGATTTCTTCCGGAAATTAACAGCCTGTGGAAAATCATTATCATTGGTATTACGCCGTTCAATGTGCTGAAAGGGATTATGATGGCGGTTGTGTCTTACTATGTGTTTAAGCTGGTGAAAAAACTGCTTCAATTTTAAATAAGCGTATGTTATAATATTACATTAAAAAAAGGTAGGTTCAAATGATTGTAGAAACTTTTTCGGCGGATGAAACATATGAATATGGACGTAAAATGGGCGCTGAAGCCCGGCCAGGAGACGTATATTGCCTGACCGGGGATTTGGGCGTGGGCAAAACCGTGTTTACACAGGGGTTTGCCGCCGGACTTGGCGTGGAAGAATCCGTAAGCAGTCCGACATTTACAATTATTCAGGAATATGAAGGAGAAAAAATGCCCTTTTATCATTTTGATGTATATCGCATTGGCGATGTCGAAGAGATGGATGAAATCGGCTTTGATGACTATATCTATGGCGAGGGCGTCTGCCTGATTGAGTGGGCGGATTTGATTCGCGAGATATTGCCGGAGGACTTTGTCGGCATTTTTATTGAAAAGGATATGGAAAAAGGGTTTGATTATCGCAGAATTACGCTGGAAAGAGGAGGCGTCGTATAATGCTATTGCTGGCTATTGAGAGTTCGGGGCTTGTGGCATCGATTGCTTTGATGACTGAAGATAAATTGATTGGAGAATATACAACAAATTTCAAAAAGACACATTCTCAGACACTTTTGCCGATGATGGATGAATTGGTGCGAATGACGGGAATTTCTCTGGATTCGGTGGATGCTATTGTAATATCCGGGGGACCGGGTTCATTTACCGGGCTGCGAATCGGTGCGGCAACGGCAAAGGGGCTGGGGCTGGCGCTGGATAAACCACTTGTCAATGTGCCGACGGTGGATGCTCTCGCCTACAATCTGTATGGACTGGAACAGGTGATATGTCCGATTATGGATGCAAGACGGCAGCAGGTTTATACGGGCCTGTATACCTTTGAAGGGGATAAATTCCGTGTCCTCTGTGAGGAAAAAGCTGTGGGAATTGCCGACATTGTTCAGGAGATTAACGCTATGGGAAAACCAGTGGTATTTTTAGGCGATGGAGTTCCGGTTCATCGCACTTATATCGAAGAAAATATTCAGGTGGAGTGCCATTTTGCGCCGCCTCATTTGAATGCACAGCGGGCCGGCGCTTTAGCCGCCCTCGGAAAGATTTATTTTGAGGAAGGCCGCCTGGAAACGGCGGACGCCCATGTGCCTGAATATTTGAGACTGTCTCAGGCTGAGCGGGAATTGATGGAACGGCGGAAACGGGAAGGGCAGGAGCGTCGGAAGCAGGAACCGCAGGAGGAAGCGTCATGCAAATCCGGCCAATGACGGAAATGGATTTGGATGGGGTGGTCCGCGTTGAGGCGGTTTGTTTTTCTGATGCGTGGAACCGGAAAAACTTTGAGGATTCCCTGAAAGAACCGACAGCCCATTTACTGGTGGCTGTGGATGATGTTTCAGATGAAATTATTGGTTACTGCTGTCTGTATCAGGCGCTGGATGAGGGCGAGATTGTCAATGTGGCCATTGGGCCGGAGTATCGGCAAAGGGGATACGGGGCCGCTATGGTCCGGGCGCTGATGACGCTTGGAAAGTCGCTTGGAGCAGAAAGCTTTTTTCTTGAAGTCCGGGCGGGGAATACAGCCGGAAAGCGATTGTATGAGAGCCTTGGGTTTAAAACCTGCGGAATACGGAAAGGCTTTTATTCCAACCCCAGAGAAGATGCCGTACTGATGGCTTGGCAGGAGGAAGCCTTTTGCCAGTAATCTCCTATGTATTAAACCGGATGGATTTTGTATAATTAAGCCGAAAACTGATGACAAGGTATACCCATTCGGGCATTCTGTATGTCAGATGCTTTGCATGGGGCGCGCTCCGTCAGGCTGCGCGCGACAAGGGATACAAAGGAGTAGATTATGGAAAAAAATACCAAAATTTGTAATTGCTGCGGTCGTATTATCGGACAGGAAGATTATGTGCATATTGAAAAAGTCTGGGGATATTTTTCCAGAGGAAAAGATGGGCAGAAACATGTCATTAATCTGTGTGAGGACTGTTATGACCGTCTGATTAAAAATTTCAAATATGCTCCGGAAATTTTAGAAACAACAGAACTTGTATAAATAAAGAGGGAATAATATGTTGGACTTGTGTTTATTGGGGACAGGAGGGATGATGCCGCTGCCTTACCGGTGGCTGACATCCCTGATGCTCCGCTATAATGGAAGCAGTCTGTTGATTGACTGCGGCGAGGGAACTCAGATTACTATTCGGGAAAAGGGTTGGAGTTTCCGGCCGCTGGATGTCATCTGCATTACCCATTTTCATGGGGACCATATCAGCGGACTTCCGGGAATTCTGCTGGCGATGGCAAATTCCGACAGGAAGGAGCCATTGGTGATGATTGGGCCTAAGGGGCTTACCCGGGTGGTAAATTCTTTGAGGGTAATTGCGCCGGAACTTCCGTTTCAAATTGAATTTATTGAACTTACACAAACAGAACAGCATATAGAAACTCATGGATACTATATTGATGCTTTTCGCGTTAATCATAAAATTACCTGCTACGGTTATAGCATTTCTATACCGAGGGCGGGCCTTTTTGATGTGGAAAAGGCAAAGAATAATGAAGTGCCGCTGAAATACTGGAATCGTCTTCAAAAAGGAGAGGCATTTGAGGCGGAAGGGCGTTTTTATAAACCGGAGATGGTTCTTGGAGAACCGCGAAAAGGAATTAAGGTGACCTATACAACGGATACGAGGCCGACAGATTCTATCCGGCAGAATGCCAAAAATGCGGATTTGTTTATTTGCGAAGGCATGTACGGCGAAAAGGGCGATATTAATAATGCGGTGAAATATAAACATATGACATTTGAGGAAGCGGCGGGGCTGGCCAGAGATGCCCAGGTCAAAGAACTGTGGCTGACCCATTATAGTCCGGCGATTAATCATCCGGAGATATTTATGGAAGATGTGCGGCGGATTTTTCCGAATGCCCATGCGGCGAAGGACCGTCGTTCGATGGAATTGAATTTTGAGGAATAGAGGCGTACAGATATGGAAAAAGATATTTATATTCTTGCAATTGAATCTTCCTGTGATGAAACGGCGGCGGCCGTTGTGAAAAACGGCAGAGAAGTTTTATCCAACGTTATCTCATCCCAGATTGAATTGCATAAACTTTATGGGGGCGTTGTGCCGGAAATCGCTTCTAGAAAACATATCGAAAAAATTAATCCGGTGATTCGTGAAGCTCTGGCTGAAGCGGATATGAAACTGGAAGATATGGACGCGATTGGCGTTACTTATGGTCCGGGACTGGTGGGAGCGCTGCTTGTCGGCGTTGCTGCGGCGAAAGCAATCAGCTATGCGAAGCATATTCCGCTGGTAGGGGTGCATCATATTGAAGGACATATTTCTGCAAATTATATTGAAAATAAAGATTTGGAGCCGCCTTTTCTCGGAATGGTTGTTTCCGGAGGTCATACCCATCTGGTGATGGTTAAGGATTACGGTAAATATGAGATTCTTGGAAAAACACGGGATGATGCCGCCGGGGAGGCTTTCGATAAAGTGGCAAGAGCCATAGGACTGGGTTATCCGGGAGGCCCCAAAATTGACAAGCTGGCTAAAGAAGGAAATCCGAAGGCCATTGCCTTTCCGCGGGCCCATGTGGCGGATGCACCGCTGGATTTCAGTTTCAGCGGCTTGAAATCTTCGGTGCTGAATTACATCAATTCCTGTGAGATGAAACACCAGGAAATTTGCCGTGCTGATGTGGCGGCTTCTTTTCAGGATGCAGTGGTGGATGCTATTGTCAGTCATACCATTGAGGCGGCAAAAATGTACCGCATGGACAAGGTGGCCCTGGCTGGAGGAGTTGCTTCCAATTCGGCGCTTCGGCAGGCGATGAAGGAGCGGTGTGAAGCTGCAGGACTTAAATTTTATTATCCATCACCGATTCTATGTACGGATAATGCGGCAATGATCGGCTGTGCGGCTTATTATGAATATCTTGCGGGAACACGCCATGGATTGGATTTGAATGCAGTGCCGAATCTCAAAATCGGCCAGAGATAAATTGTGAAAAATGCCCTCTGAATTGGTGTTTATACAGGCAGGAAAACACTATATTTAGGGGGTAAAATTTTGCGCTGTAGAAAGGGAAAAAAGTGTCAAAAAAATGTTGACATATACAGGGCTTGATGATATTATAATCATTGCCGTTTGGCGATAAATAAAGAACGAAGAAAATTGTGCGGATGAGAAAAAATGCTTGACAAGCATAGAAAGACCTGATAAACTATTAAAGCACTGTTTTGGAGAGGTGTCCGAGTGGTTTAAGGAGCTGGTCTTGAAAACCAGTGACTCCGAAAGGGGCCGTGGGTTCGAATCCCACCTTCTCCGTTGCGCGAGCGCTTAACGAATTGTTTTCGGTTTGGCGTAAAGCGTGTTCCGCGAATCTTAGCGAAATGTTGTTGAACTTGGATGAACGGAGATTTATACCCAGTCGGGCATCCCGCATATTAAGGGTTGCGCGATAAGGTATAAGAAAACACAATAAAGAATTTTGATTCTGCTATACTTGGAGAAGTACCCAAGAGGCCGAAGGGGCTCCCCTGGAAAGGGAGTAGGTCGTTAATAGCGGCGCGAGGGTTCAAATCCCTCCTTCTCCGTTTCCAAACAGAAAAGTTTGGAAAAACCAAAAAAGATGTTGACAGAAATCGAAAGTTGTGCTAGTATAAAGAAGTTGCACGACAGAAGATTGCAACATCAAAAAAGATGAACATTGACAATTAAACAATAAAACAATCCCGAAAAGTTTCAAAGAGAAACATTTTCAATGAACGGTGCCGAAAGGCACTCCAAAACAGTAAAAAACGGGAAGATAACAGCTAGTTGTCATTCTGTTAGGAAAGACAAAGCGGATACATCCGCTCCACTAGGTTCGTGGGAGACCTCACCAAGTGGCCGGATGTCGGTTTTGACTAAGCTCAAAACTACTTCGCTAAGTCAAAACTCGAACATGAGAGTTTGATCCTGGCTCAGGATGAACGCTGGCGGCGTGCTTAACACA
>ERZ809224.147-NODE-147-length-75556-cov-12.378313_pt1 | contig 75556 bp, 79 predicted proteins | sample MGYA00520513_ERZ809224 | MGnify/ENA primary metagenome ERZ809224 (study PRJEB31576, sample SAMEA3212658) | Homo sapiens | biome: human-gut; feature: human gut; material: fecal | place: Sweden | collected 2012 ... | reverse complement strand
TCTATCAGCAACTCTCTGTTATACTCTCCGTTTTTACCAACCTTTAATTTATACCAGAATGGTAATCCTGTTGCCGTTTTAAATGGATAATCCTGAAATGCAATAACAGCCTGCCACAGATTTTCTTCTGATGGCATTTCCCGTAAAAGCCGAACCTGCTCTTGTCGAATCTTATATGTCCGGCATCGCTCCGCATTTAGACTTATCTCTGCTGCGTTATACAGTCCCTTAGTGTAGGGCAGATAGGAATGAACCGATGCTCTGGAAAGACCCGTGAGTTTCATAATCTCTGGAATCTTTTTTCCTGACTGGTGCAGATCATTGATTTCTGTACATATATCTGATGTGAATACATCTGCAGTAATAAGTAGCTTGCGGAGTTTAAGCAGACTAATATTTAACTCATCTGCCAGTGATCTTAAAGAATCTGCTTCTTCATAGGCATCCCTTAACTCTTGAAGAAAATTATTAAATTGAAGTTCTGGATTATATTCTGGTTTCTTTTTTAATCTTCCAGGCATACCGTTTCCTTTCATTTTCATGTTAATCTAATCACATGTGTTTAAAACAGAGGAATTACCATCCGCAGGCACTGGCCTATGTTAGCAGATTCCTCTGTTCTGATTTTTATGTAATATCTACATCCTATAATTATTTATCAAATTCGATATTTTGAAAAGTTATCAAGCTTTTCTTACAGATCTGCAAACAAATCTTCTTTGTACATACCATCTTCTAACATTTCTCTAAAGCTATTTTTTACAGCTTTAACATCCTCTTTATAAGTCATACCGTACCAAGTATCATTGCTTCGCAAAACTTTTACAGATATTCTATCTTGTTCAAGTAATTCACCAATAAATGTTGGTATCAGATATTCAGACTTTAATGGATTCTCTGAAACTTCCGTTTCAAAAAATTCTTTAAAACCAGCCTCTAGTACTTCTAAGAAATCTGGAGTTAACCCCCACATATTCATAGATACTAATGAGTCTATGTCGATAATGACACCGTCTGCTTCTGCTCCATTTTCTGTTTTAACAATATTTTTTGTTTCATCAACTTTTGTCAGATTATTAGAATCATCCATCTTACAAATGCCACGAGTTACTCCACCATTATCTGATAATGTATTCTTCAACACAAAACCTGCCATACAAGACTTTCCACCATTTACTAAGTACTCATGAACTGCTTTGAATCCTTCCTTACCATAGTAATCATCAGCATTAATTACAATAAATGGAGTATGTAATACATTCTTTGCTGCAAGAACCGCCTGACCAGTTCCCCAAGGCTTTGTTCTTCCTTCTGGTAATGATCCCGGAATGTCATTAATATCCTGAAAAGCATAATCTACAGTCACACCATGTTTTTCACATATTCCTGAGATTCGCTCACCAATGACTTCTTTAAACTCTTCCTCAATATCTCTACGGATAATAAATACTACATGGTTAAAACCTGCTTCAATCGCATCATGGATTGAATAATCCATAATAATATGATTATTATTATCAACTGGTTCTAACTGTTTAATTCCTCCACCAAATCGTGAACCGATACCGGCCGCCATGATCAATAATGTTGTTTTCATTTTTTACTTTTACCCCTTTTATAATTATTTGTTTATATAAACATCATATTTTTCAAATCATCTAAATCAATATACTGAAAAATATGTGGACTTCCACTTAATTGTTCTGCATAATAAATAATTGATTTCTTCACAATCTTTTTTAATTAGATTTAAATGGACAAACTTTTATACACTGATAGCAACGAATGCACTTGCTGTCCTCTATTTGCGGATATTCAAAGCCTTCATCATCCGCTACCATCAATATAGCTTCTTTCGGACAAACTGCATAACAGGCCGAACATCCACAACATTCTTCTTTTCTTTTATATAACACAGGTATTTCTTTTTCCACTTTTAACCACCAACTTTTGCTCTTATATTATAGTTTATTCAAAATCGAAGATAAACAAAACGCCATAATTATAGATATTATACCCCCCCCCGATTTCGAATAATTGGAGCAATTATATGTTTTATTTTTCTCTTTAGTTCAATCTTCTTTGCCTCACTAGTAGGTACGGCATATTTTGAAGCAAGTTCATTAAAATTTAAATTCGCCATATCTCCAAAAAAAGTATCTCTTTGACTAGGACGACTAGGCGAACTATATTCTGCAGGGTTGCCTCTCACCCCATCTTCATATGAAACCTCTTTCCATTTCATCTTGTCACGAATTAAATTAAATACCTGCTTTCCATGCTCGGATCGAATCAATACTAACGATGTTCCTTTTCCATCATTCATTTCTGTAGCAACTCTATGAATTCCCCAAAAGTCTGCAATAGTAATATCAGATTTTTTTACCTTCTTAGCAATACACTCATAGCAAGAAGGTCGGAGACAATAATCCCTAAGAAACATTAACATATAGGGATCAATATCCTTAGAAATAAACTTCTTTTTCAGTTTTTTCCCTTGTATTATCTCTTTCATGCCAAAGTTTGTCCAAGATTCATCTTTACACCGAAAATTAACATATTCTAATTTCCCTTTATTCTTTTTTTCCTGATAATATACATATTTTCTCCATAATTCCGGAGATGGAACTCCATGGCAAATTACGTCTACACATATAAGATTGTTATAATCTTTCTGAAGAAAATTCTTTAATCCATTAATTTGGCATCCAGTTCCAGTAAATAATACTGTTTTTCCATCTAATAAATCTTTTTTTACATTTTTATATGTATCACCTATCTTCGCTTGAAGATATTTTGATCCCTGAGTTTCTTTAATCCTTCTTCATCTGTCACAGAAATAAAAACTGCCGAACAGCAATCATCTGCCATCGCAACACCATACACAACACCATTTACTGAAAAAATGTATGAAGACAACGCAGAAAATACTGCACCAGATGAACTATTCATACGCTTATTATCATCCCTTAGGTAACAGGCATATGCTTTTACTGGTTCCACTTTATTTTCTCTCCTTCCATTACAATTTTTAATATAATCCTGATAAGAAATTTTTTCCGTCCTTCCAATTCATTATAAAATGAGAATATACAATTACACTAATTGTACACAAAACAAATTCAAACGTATAATTTGTTTCCAAAGATATTCCAATTATTTTAAACAAAAATTGAAAAGCATAAACCAATGTAAAATGAGTAAAATATATAATCGCACTCATTTTTCGCATATAAAGGCTTGACTCTACCTTTAAATTAAGTTTCGTATTTAATGTCGTAATAAACACAATTCCAACAATTATCAATTTTAAAAGATGAGAAACTATCAAAAATTTTTTTCCAAAAATCCAATATACACACATATATATCAAATAAATTGCAATTACAATCATCCACTGATAACTCACTTTAAAACAACTATATTTTTCTTTAAATCTCGATTCATTAAGCAATATTCCAATAAAAAAATAAATTCCCCACCACACAAAATTATTCGTTGTTAAAAAAATACTATTATATGTTCCAACAACTAAATCAACCAATGGTAATTTAATAAATTTTAAAATATCTGGAATAAAAAAACACACTAGCAAACCAACAGCAATTCCTACAATTTTTTTAGATCTGTGTTTATCGCAATAATACAAGATTATGAGCATAATCAAGAGAGCTTGAACATACCATAATCCCCCCCCAGGGCTACTTACAATCCAATTATGTATACCTGATTTTAACGCCTCAATAACATTTTTGTGGTTTCTTACTATTTCATTTACCAAAACAATAAGAAAGTACCAACATCCCCATATTAAATACGGTTTTAAAAGTCTCTGTGCATAATTTTTTATAATCAATCTATAATCACTTTTTTGTAAATCTTTCCTATATATTTTACGTCCCAGAAAATATCCGCTACATACGAAAAAATATGGTACCGCAAAAGAAGTAATACAATATGTGAATGCGAAATAAGCTGATTCACCGTGATCCTTAAATGCCATTGTATGAATTGCGACTACACAAATTGCAAATATACATTTAAATAAATCAACAGCCGAAACTGTATTAGATTTCACTTTCAGTTCTGCCATAATAAACTCCTCTCCAGTTTAGCTTATCTACTAAACTTATTTCTGTTCACTCTTACATTATTTTTTAAGTTTTTTCAAAAGCATGACTGCCTGCTGAAATTCATCGCAATTATGATAAACCATATAATAAATAAAGTTTGGCAAGATACAGCATATAATCGCACGAACTACCAGATTTAATATTATCGGCAATACAATTTGTGAGCAAATATAATATGTAACAACGCAACTAATTGTAATAACCACCACATAGCCTACCATCTTTTTTAAATAAAGTGCCAGACAGTCTCTTTCAAACACATATGTAAACAAATTATGTAAAAGCCAAGGAATTCCAACAATCAAGACCGCAATGACGGTTGATAAAAGTATTCCATAAATACCTATAATTCTAACCAAAATAATATTAAGAATTAAATTGGTCAAAGCTGCTATCAATGGTCTATACCTATCCTCATGCCACATTCCTGAAGCATCCTTATATAGGTTAAGAAGACCGTTTAATTGCCGAATAAAAAAATAAATGGAAAAACAAATAACTGCATAAAAAGAAAGCATTAATTCCTTTCCAACCCATAACTCCATAAAAGGTTGGTATAAACACAATAAGCAAACTGTACAGATTCCGGCAATCCAACAAATAATAAACGAGAATTTTTTTAAATCCTTAAAATTTTTTTCCTTCGTTTCAACAACCAAACTATTTCCTATTCCAGCTGTACATGAATTAAAAATTATTGTTATAAAACCGGTAATAGCATTCAATATATAAAAATAGTTCTGATATACTGCTAAAACGGTTAATCCTAGAAATGAAGAAATAACAATCGTGTCTGCTGAATCATATATTACACTTCCGATTTTTGATGTAAACAAATCTTTAATACGTTGATTTATTCGCTTAATTTGTTTCTTATCAACATTCCCTTGTGGCTTATACTCTGGATACATTCTATCCGCTACAATTGCTGTTATAATGTTTGTTAATGCTTGAGTTATAAGCATCACCAAAACATATAAATAGTAATTTTTAAAAACAACTAATATTAATAATTGCAGACCATACTGAACAGTTATTGTAAACAAAGAAACCTTACTTACAATATCTGTTCTTTGGAAAGCCTGAAGAATACTATTTTTATACGCAAACAACCAGTATGACAAAACTGTTGCTCCTAAATTAAGTAAATATAATACGTAAATATTAATTCCATTAGGAACTTCCCCTGAAATTAGTCTAGGTATAAACGGTGTAAGAAATCCACCAACCAACGCAATAACAAGACCAATCACTCTATAATATGTTCTGTACAACTTCATTAACGCACATATCATGGTCTTGTTATCATCCGCTATGGGCTTATACATACTATAGATCATAGCACTACCAACACCTAATTCTGCAAGATTTAAAACTTGCAAAATTGATGTAAATAAGCTATTTAACCCCAAATATTGAACACCCATAAGGTAAATCATAGCCGTACGCATCAAAAAAGGGCCAATTACCTGGTATAATTTTAGCAATGTTCCAAATACAATATTTCTGGATGCATTTTTCGTTCTTTCAATTTTCATTCCGTCACCACCAACTTTATTTACCACTACTATCTGATATATTTTCCAGATACTTTATAGATTCTTTTCTTTTTTCATTTAAAATTGTGTGTCCAATTTGATAGTCTGCCTCAAATAAATCATTTTCCATTCCACTAGATGCATATTTTCGTTCTATAGAAAAAGTCTTCAACAGATTTTCAATTCTTGACATCATATCTGCTGTATTGTCTTGTCTATCAAACACAATAAATGGCTTTTCAAAAATAAAAGAAAATACACATGCATGGAATGAATCTGTTAAAATTAATTTTGCATGAGAAATCATGTAAATAAACTCAGACGGACCAAGTGCATATAAATCTTTTTCATTTTGTTTTGCAAGGTTGTAAATTTTCATTTCCCCTTTTATAGAAAAAGCCTTTTCTATATAGTCCTTCGCATTTTCTGGCATTTCCCCTAAAAAATATGTTAGTATATATGGACTATCTGTCTGAATATTAAGCATCTTTTTTTGAATACATTCCCACTGACACTTATCAAGCAACAGAGTTGGATCAAGAACAACTTGTGCTTCTCTATTACACAAATTTTTTATAATGGATGCTCCAGCATCTTCTCTAACTGAAATACGCTTAAATTCCAAAAGAGCTTTTGTATAATCACTTATTTGGTTTTCAGGAATCATTGATACCCCAAAACTTGCAGCATATGAAACCCTTTTATCTTTTTTGGCAAACCGCAAAAAGAACCCATCAAAAGTAGTTTTATTCACAGCCCAATATGGATTCCATACCTGATCGCTGCCTACTATAAAAAGATCATATTCCGAATCCAGATTTCTAAAATTATTTTTCTCGATCCAACGAGTATCCGTATGAATTTTTTCTGATCTGAATTGCAAAAAATTATCATTTCTTTTTTTCTGGTACTTTTCAACTTTAGCACATTGTATGCCTTTTTTACTAATGCGAACATCAATACCATATTTACAATATAATTTACGCCTAATTTTTCCATATAAGCAAAATGGTTCTTTAGAATAATATAAGGCAATAGTAGAAACCTCATGTCCCATATCAGAAAGCACCTGCGAGAGTGCATAATTTTGTAGCGTTCCTCCATAATTATCAAATTTAGTTGCATAAATTAATGTTACAATTCCAATCTTCATAATTCCTCTCATTCTATATTTAAGCTTATATAAATATTTTAAGCATGACCGCAAGTAATAAATACCACCTATTTTTAATAAATAATAATAGTAATTTCTGTTTAAAAGATAATGATTTATTAGGTAATTTATTCAGAATTTCTTTTATTTTTTTATTTTCTATATATCTGCAAATATTTTCATAGTTTTTTACAACTCCAAATTTATGACTGTCTTGAATCAAATATCCTATTATTTTATTGTAATATGTCAAATTTAAGACCTGCATTAACTCATCACTAATTTCAACCTGCAGATTTCTTAATGTATTTATTCTTGCCTCATAGGTTTTAATTTCATCACCAAGTGCTTCTAATCCTGCTTTCCGCATCGCACCTTCTTCATTAATTATATATGCCTGCAAAGGCAGATTACATATCTTCAAGCTAGAGGATTCTTGCAAATATTCCAATACAAACTTGGCATCTTCTCCAATTTTCATTTGAGAATCAAATCTTATTTTATTATTCTTTATAATTTCACTTTTGAAGAGCTTCCCCCAACAATTATTTAAACATTGATTTTCTATTGTCAATTTGATTAACGCCTCTGTATAGGAAAGTCCTAGTATATTCGGATAAATATAATTCTCCTTAATCTGTCCGTTAACAACATTCTTATGAGTAAATATAATTAAATCGTCATTAAATGCCATATTTTTTTTCAATATATCACCGGCATCTGAAAGTAAGTAGTCATCAGCATCAAGAAACAATATTTTATCTCCACTAGACAAATTCAAGGCAATATTTCTCGCATTGGAAACACCACCATTGGTAATATGTTTAATAATAAATTGGGGAATATTTTCTGTATATTTTTTCAATTTCAACCAAGTATTATCTGTGCTTCCATCATCAATAATGATACACTCATAGTCAATTTCATTAATTGTTTTAATAGACTCCACGCATCTACCAATATCGTTCTCTGCATTGTATACTGGAATTATAATACTTAATTTCATCATTTTCTCCTCAACATCAAAATATAACTTCTCAATTAATTCCAAAAGAAATAATATGGAACTGTTGCATTGTAACCTCGTAAAACAAACGCCTGATACCAAAAATAACCCACAACAGCCAAGATTACTATTCTATATATTTTTTTAGACTGTTTTGTAAAACAATTGTCTATATTTGCCAACAACAAAGCCATGTACGGGTAAAAATTATATCCAACTCTGGATACATATGTGTTAAATGTTGTTCCAAATTTAGAGAGTAAAATACAGCCAACACACATTATTAAAAATGTAGGCTCTACTTTTCTATTCTTCAAGCATTTAAATGTGAATACACCCAATATAATATAAATCAAATATTGTAAAACAGTATAAATATCTATTGCAGATGATGTTGAGTATCTTCCGTTTGCAAGATAACTTAAATAATTTTGTCGAATTATACCTCTTGCAACTAATAATTGTATTAATGAGGAACCAAAATATAATATTACAAATACTAAACTACAAAACAAAATTCCTTGCATGATTTTAACAACAGGTTGCTTATTTCTTCCAGCTCTGAGTAATAAATACATAGGTAGAATCAACACCGTTATCAAAGCTGATGAATGAAAAACAACAGCAATTATTGTAAACAAAATATACTGTTTAATTTTACCATCCGCCAAATATGTCCATGCCAAAAAAGCTATTGGAACTGCTATACACTGTCTCATTAAATTTAATGATATATTATACAAAAATAAGTTTATTAACAGCATTGCAAACCAAACAGGTGTATTAAATAATTTTTTACATCGTTTAAACGCTATATAAAAGAATACTTGTACCAAAATGGCATATACAAAAAAACCAATATGATAATCCTTAAAAAAGCGAGATAATATGTACGTCAAAAAATAGAATCCAAAATCGGAAAACATTGAATCCACTTTTGAAATAACATACGTAATAAAGCTGCTAGACGAAACGGCTTGGGTATAAAATGCTTTTCCATATACCAAAACGTCAGTTCCAACACTATCTGCACGACAAGCTGCTATTATAGATGGTATCAAAAGACCAATCACGATTAAAAATCTATTTAATTTTTTATCTTTTATCTTCTCCCCTGCATACAAAAAAACTGTCGAAGATAAAAATACTGATATATATATACTCAACTTCTTGGCTCCTTAAGATAAAAATCTTCCATATTTTTACTAGCACTAATAATATCGTATCCCGCTTGTTCTATTTTTTTAAAATAACTTTTTCTCAGATCCATTGTTAAAGGCTTATAACTACATATTTTATCTGCCCAAATCTCAACCGCATCTTCACTTATTGGTAAAAATTCAACTACATCGGTAACTGCCAACTCTGTTGTTACTCTATCTGAAACTATAGCTGTCAAACCATTGGCCTGCGTTTCAATTAAAACTACCGGAAGCCCTTCATATAAAGACGGAAGCAAAAAGCAATCGCAAGCATTCAAAATATCTGCTACATCATTTCTAACTCCAAGAAATCGAACTGAATTTTCTAATCCCATATCTTTTGCTAGATTTTTTATACTAGTCTCTTCCATTCCTCGACCAATAACCAATAATACTGTATCATTTCTTTTTTCTATAACCTTTTTATACGTTTTAAAAAGAAATGGATAATTTTTCTGACTAGATAAACGTCCGACAATCACTAATACCAGTTTATCTTCTAACGCCAGTTTCTTTCTAAGTTGATTTCTTTTCTCCTCATTAAACTTAAATAAATTTGTATCAACCGCATTTTTCATAATAAAAACTTCATTATTCTCAACGGCCTTTTTTCCCCACATATCAATTGCTGCATCTTGACCACATGCTAATTTATCTGTAACATAATGGCGTGCAATCATCATTCTAAAGAAACTAGCAAATTTTGATTTTTTACTTGTAACTTCATTTGCAATATGTGAATGCATACATCTTCTGGCTACATTATATTTTTTAGCGATACGCATAATCACATATCCCATTACTCCCATATGTGTATGAACAATATCATAGTTTCCCTGTTCTATAATATCTTCCATTTTTTTTATACACTCTTTGGGATTGGATTTATATGGCGGTAATTTATATATATTACATCCCATTTCTCTCAACGGTTTTTCATAAATTCCTTCATCATAATAACTATATATTATGAAATCAAAATGAATCTTATCATGTTCCATTTGCGAATAATACTCATATAAAAGTTTCGCAATTCCGCCTCCATCTAGCGATGGAAGTTCTTGTAAAACTCTTTTCATAATTCATATTTCCTCCATCAATCTTATCTCCACTAATTACGACCAATCATCAAAAGTTAACAAGCCACATCCACCTGTAACATAAACTGTGTCTCCATTAATCATTCGTCCAAGATCACTTACAAGAACAACTGATAGATTGGAAACTTCTTCTGGGGTTGTATATCGTCCAGAAGGTGACGCTGGACGACTGATACTTTGCTCATCATTTCCCATAAGCATTGACGTAGCTGTAGGCCCCGGTGCAATTGCATTTACTACAATCCCATCTGCACTCAAATGTTTAGCAAGTCCCAATGTCATTCCTCGTATACCCCATTTTGCAAGACCATATGAATTATTGGCAGGACGAATGGACGATGATGATGAAACATTCAAAATATTTCCCTGAATTTTATTTTCTTTCATATATTCAGCAAATAATTCACTTAAGAAATATGGGCCTTTTAAATCCGTATCAATAACCATATCAAAATCTGATTCTAATGTATTACCAAAAAAAGTTTTATTAATAACACCTGCATTGTTTACAAGAATATCTATTTTTAACCCCCCCCAACAATGGATTTTGAAAAATATCTTTCATTTTGGTAACATCACAATTATCTAGTACAATCCCTATAACTTTTTGTTCCGCAAATTCTTTTTTTAGCTGATTAACTGCTTTTTCAATCTTACTCTCATTTCTTCCTGTTATTATAATATCCGCCTTATTTCTTAAAAAAGCCTCAGCAATAGCAAAACCAATTCCACTTGTGCCACCAGTAATAAGAGCACATCTGCCTTTTAACAATTCTCCATAAAGTATTGGATTATTAACAGGAATTTTCATAGAAAAAGTATTCTTTAATTTATATTTGATTTTACGAAGAATGTTCTTTATCATTTACTTATCCTCCAGTTACTTGCTAAACATACTTTTCAATTTTTTCGCTGCTTCTTGTCCAATAACACCCTTTATAACTTCTTTTCCTTTCTGCTTTACATCAACAGGTTTACTTAAAGCATAAAAATCATGAAGTACTTTTGCATCATTTGACATTTCTGTGAATACTTCCAATAATATTGGTTGATCACTGTTTTCATCCATAAATTCTTTTCTAGCTTTATCAAAGCTCAATTTATCATGTGCACATAAATATTTGAATCCATTTTCTTTAACCCATCCTTCTGCTTTAGTACAATGACGAGCAGTCGTATGCAAATCACTAGATTTGTTAATCCAAGTATAATTATAATAAAATTCCCCGCCTCCTTCATTGTTAATCAATAATATACGTACATTCTTATTAATGTGTTTAATACGCATTGCGTTCATATCATAAAAATATGCAAGATCTCCAATTATTAAATAACATAAATCTTTTCTCGCACATGCTTGTCCTAGAAAGCTAGACATACAACCATCAATACCAAATGTTCCAATATTAGCATATACTTTAACATCTGGTTTTAAACAACAATAATTAGTGATTCTAATTGCATTATTAATTGCCATATGAATCATAGAATTAGAGCCCACATTTTCAACAACTTCTTTTATTGCATACACATTAGAATACTCAAATTCAGGATACTTAATTGATTCTTTATATTCCTTTAGCATAAGATTATATTCATTATCATTTTGAATATCTCCTGCTTTTGTATTAAAATACTCAAAAAACCATTCTGGTGTACACTCAAAAATGGTTGTTAAATTTTTAAATAAATCTACTACTCTACCATCTTCCTGAATAAGCCAATGCTCACATTTTCCTGGAAATCGTCTAAGCATTTCTTTCAGTCCAGCAACAATATTTCCTCCAAATGAAACAACTATCTCTGGCATAATTTCTTCAAATTTTTTATTTGTGATATATTGTGTATCCGTACATAATACCGTATTAATATAATCCGGATCATTTATGTTAGACATATACTCTATTGATACCGCACAATTGAATTTTTTCGAAAATTCTTTTATCTCTGTTTTTAATTTTTCAGATACATTACTATTCTGTCCGCAAACAAGCAGAATTTTTTTACATCTCTTTAATTTTTCTACTCTATCATCCCATTTTTCCTGCTCATAAGCATACTGTAATCTTTCAAATTTCGTAACCTCTGGTAATTCTTTTACAGTAAATGAGACATTATAACTATTCATTGGAATATTAATATGTACTGGGCCTTTTCCATGATGATCTAACTCTAACAAGGCTTCATTCACTAATCTTTGACACCATATAAAGTCATCTTTAGTATCCACAATAGGTAAATTTACAGATTTTTTTACATGTCTATCAAACATTCCTACCTGATCAATCATCTGATCCTCTCGTTGTCCTAACATATGTGGATCTCGGTCGCTTGTTAAAATAACAAGAGGAACATCTTGATAAAAAGCTTCCGCAACAGGTGGCCAATAATTACAAGATGCTGTAGATGCTGTACAAGATATTACCACTGGCTCACCTGTTTCTTGAGCCAATCCTAATGCAAAATACCCAGCACTTCTTTCATCAACAACTGAATAACATTTAAAATATGGATCTTCTTCAACTGAATGAACAAATGGTACATTTCTACTACCAGCAGAAAGCACGCAATGTCGTATTCCATATTTTTTGAGTAATGCAATAATAATTTGATATGATTTTAATTCTGTATACATAATTTATCCCCCTATTTACAACTTTCTTTCAAAAAATCAAGTGTTCGTTTTCTTTCCCTTGAAAGAACTTCGTTTACATATTCATAATTAATTACATCATAACTAAATTCACTTTCTCCCACTGCACGATGCTTTGTTCCTGTCAATTCAAGAATACTACTAATCCTCGTGCTATATTTTCCCGGATAAAAAGCATAAAAGTCCTTATTAAAGTTTAACGAAAAAGCTACGCAATGAAATGAATCTGTGATTACACTTTCTGCATTATAAATTAATGACAAAAACGCTTCTACGCTAGGACTATATTTCATTTTTCCTTGATCCTTAAAATGATTTAAATAATAACTTACACGTATAATTTTACAATTCTTTTCCTTTGCCAATTTTTCTGCAAATTTTTCTAACTTATCATTTGGATTCAATTTATAAATTAAAATATATTTACCATTATTCGCATCTGGAGCAATTAATGGTTTCCAATCCTCTAAACTTAATCCTAACGTAGGATCTAATACCTGCTGAACTGATTCATATCCTAATTTCTTTATTAATTTAACTGCTGAATCTTCTCTAACCGAAATTGCAGAATATTTTAGTACAGCATTTTTAGTCTGCTCTAATTCTTTTTCTGGAATTTCATCCATACCTATGCTTATCGCATACCCAATTCTTTTTTTCCCTGTAGGTGCAAATTCTAAAAAATATGCTGGTAGAAAGCCTCCATTATATTCACTGTTCCAAGTTTGATCACTTCCAGTACAATAAATATCAGCTATTGGAGGATTCATTTTTAACTCGTCAAATGAACTATAACGTTTCGTCATAGAAACCGTTTTTTTCAAAAATTCCTCGCTAAATTTTTTTCTTCGCTTATTTTCTATTTTTTTACTAATTATAAATAATGCTTTTTTAACAGGTTTTTTTTCATATCCTTTTGCAACTACGCCTGCTTTTATTTCTTCTGTTTCACTTGCATTTGGTCTAACATAATCTATTACTTCTGTTTCTAAACCTAACTTTTCAAAGACTTTACAAGTGGCATAAGTTTGCAGTAATGAACCATAATGCCAAATATAATGTAACGTAATTATATCAATCTTCATTGTTTCTTTAATTTACCTTTCTATTTCCATCACAAAAATTATATACTTTAAGAAAAACTCCTTTTCCCAACATAAGAGAAACTATCTTAACCTTGTCATTTAATGGTACACGATTTGAAGTCAAAAGTTTATGTCTATTATCTTTAATAAATAATATAATTCTATTTTGATATTCCAAAAATGCCTTGTTTCCACTATTTAAAATCTGCTGCAAATTTTTCAAATATGTATGAGCTTGTAAATCTAATATCTCATCACTACTTTCTGGCCATTTTGTTAACAAATACTCTGATACGTTATCTGCTACATCTAAAACACTCAATGTTTTAATTGAACAAGCATCATGCATTATTGATCCTAAGCGTTGTATATAATAGTATAATTTGGCATCACTATAAACAACTCTTGTTGCCTTCGAAAATACATGATATGTAGTCGCATAATCCTCATAATTTTGGCCTTTAGGAAAGCGGATATTTTCCCACAAAGAAACGTCATATAATTTTCCCCAACTTGTGTGTGTAGCTTCTTTTCTAAGTAACATCATTCTAATTGCTTCTTCTGTACTTACGCATTTCTCTACATTTATGGGGAATTTATGTGGCTCTTCATTTTCAAGTAATAACTGTCCTTGAACCATACAAATTTGAGCATTTTCTTTTAGGATTAGATCATACATATATTTTAAATAATTATCATCAATGTAATCATCACTATCAATAAATGTTACATATTTCCCTGAAATACGTTCTAAGCCATAATTACGTGCATCTGATAATCCACCATTTTTTTTATGATAAGTTTTTACCCTAGTATCTTTTTCAGCATATTTATCACATAATTGAACGGTTGAATCCTTAGCACCATCATCAATAAGTAAAACCTCAAAATCGGTAAAACTCTGATTAAGAACTGAATTCATACATTTATCTAAATATTTTTCAACATTATATGCTGGAATAATTACACTGATTGTTGGCATTAAATCACCTCTTTATATCTATTTAACATATCAAATATACTTATGCTTATTCATCTTATTCAATATCTTCACTGTAAAATCGAAACCAAAATAACTTAGTAAACACGCCCCTCTTACCCTAACACTAGCAGAGGAATCTTTAATCAATTTACCTCGAATTTTTTTAATATTATTAATTATAATTTTCTTTTCTGGAATATCTTCATTTATTTGTGCCAATATATGAAATTGTGCAGCAAAATATCTACTTCGAGCTGCTGCTACAAATTCAGGATAATTTTTTTCAATATCATCCAACATCATTTGAGATGTTGCGATGCAATCCATTTTTTTCGGAGTAAACTTCTCATTTTCAATACTATTTTCTCTAATTTGGTATCTATATAATTCCTCTGATGTATATGCAACTTTGTTACACTTCAACAAAGCCTTATATGTTGTTGGAATATCTTCATGAATTAAACCTTCCGGAAACGTAACACCTTTAAGTGTATCTAAACGATACAACTTTCCCCATGCTGCAACATCAAACTCCTTTTGATATAACATACTTTTAATTGCATCTGAAAAATCATAGCACTTTTCTTTAATGCAATCTTGACTATGTAAATGCACAACACCTCTCGTTTTCGTAAAAACAGAATTCTGACACACCACAACTTCCGCTTGATACTTGTGCAGCAATTTTAACAAGTTTTCCACAAATTTTTTTTCAAGCACATCATCGCTATCTACAAATGTAATGTAGTCACCCTTCATTACCTGCATTCCAGCATTACGTGCACTCGATAAGCCACCATTTTCTTGATGAATCACTATAATTCTATCATCATCTTTAGCCAATACATCACACATCTCTCCGCATTTATCTGGAGATCCATCATCTACAAGAATAATTTCCAAATTAGTATGTGTTTGATTTTGAATACTTGTTACACAATCAAGCAAATCATCTTCAACCTTATATATTGGCACTATAACTGACACCAATTCATGTTTTTTTTCTTCCATTAATATTTTCCTTCAATAATATCTGTATATAATCTAATATACTTTCTCTTCATTGCCTCTGTGTTATAAATTTCAAGCACATCTTGATATGCTCTCTCTGGAAGTTCTTTAGGGAACTTCTTCATAGCTGCTTTTATATGTTCAGCATACTGCTCTGCCTTATCACATACATATCCATTGATACCATCGTGAATAACACTTTTATTTCCCATTGTGTTACTAACAAGAATTAATTTCTTAATGTACATATTTTCAATAAGGCTCATTGCAATAGCTTCCCCAAGACTGCATAGTACAAATGCATCAGCACCTTTTGCCATAGCTAAAGCTTCCTTACGAGGTTTCCAACCAGTCACTTCAATATTAGGAGCAGTCAATTCGTTTTCAAGTTCACCATTACCAATCCAAATAAATCTTGCATCTGGCACCAATTCTGCAATCCTATTAAAAAGCTGTGGTTGCTTCTGAACGCACGCCCTACCAAGTGTAAATACTGTAAACTTATCATTTTTGACAGGCTTAATTCCATCAAGAGAGGCAGAAAGATCTGCAAGATTCACACCAGTTTCAACATAAGCAGTTCTCTTCGAAAATTTCTTTGCTTCTTCATCTTCACTTTCACAGCAGGTAAGTGTTAATGCTCTGTTTCCAAGAACTTTTTCGGCAAATTTATATACCTTGCTCTTCTTCCCCGGCCCCATAAGAATATGAGCATAACCGTGTGGCGTATAGACAACCGTATTATTCTTTCCCTTATATGCAAGTCGACCTAAACCACCTGCAACCGAAGAATGCAGATGAATTACATCCGGCTTTACTTTTTTTTCAATCTGACGAAGTTCTTTAATTGCTGCAATATCGCTTTTTAAATTAATTAGTCCATTAACACCAACATTTTTCATCTCAATTAAATGCACTTTCTTATTCAGAAAGTCTTTGTAGTTCTTAGGCGTCTGAGGTCTAAGTGAATACGCCAAATATACATCAAATTCATCCGCCATATCATTACAAAGTTGCGATACGTAAGTAAATACGCCTCCTCCAAAAGCCTCACAAACCATTAAAATTTTCTTCTTTGCCATATTTACTCTCCCAATTCTTTCTCACACTTATCCAACACAGCTGCAATAACTTGATCCATATCATAATATTTGTACTCACCAAGACGACCACCAAAAATTACTTTATCCTCTGCTTCTGCTAATTTCTTATATTCGCTATACAATAATCCATTCTTGGCATCGTTAACTGGATAATACGGCTCGTCGCCTGGTTTCCATTCACTACTATACTCACGACTGATGATAGTCTTAGGAAGATCATTTCCATTCTCATCTTTGCCAAACTCGAACCATTTATGTTCAATGATACGAGTCCACGGTGTCTCAGAATCTGTATAATTAACCGCAGCATTTCCCTGGAAATTTGACTTATCCAGAGTTTCCGTTTCAAAACGAACAGAACGATATTCCAATGGTCCAAGCTTATAACCAAAATAAGCATCAATTGGTCCAGTATATACAATTTTATCAGCCATAGCATCTAGCTCCGATTTATGTTCAAGATAATCAGTATCCAAACGAACCTCAATACCATCCAGCAAATTAGCAATCATTTTTGTGTAACCACCTATAGGAATGCCTTGATATAAAGCATTAAAATAGTTATTGTCAAAGGTCAGACGTACTGGTAATCGCTTAATAATGAAAGCCGGTAAATCTTTACAATCACGTCCCCATTGTTTTTCGGTGTAACCCTTTATAAGTTTTTCATAAATATCACGTCCTACAAGAGAAATAGCTTGCTCTTCCAAATTCTGTGGATTGCCAGTGATTTCCCTACGCTGCTCTTCAATTTTTTCAGTTGCTTCTTCAGGTGTTACAACTCCCCACATCTTGTTGAATGTGTACATATTAAACGGAAGAGAATAAAGTTCACCTTTATAATTAGCAACCGGAGAATTTGTAAAACGATTAAATTCTGCAAACTGTGTAATATAATTCCATACTTTTTTATTGTTAGTATGAAAAATATGTGCACCATACTTATGGACATTGATGTCCTCGATTTTTTCGGTGTAAATGTTGCCCGCAATATTAGGACGTTTATCCACAACTAAAACAGATTTCCCATGTGCTTTGGCTTCATGAGCGAAAATTGCTCCATAAAGACCAGAACCCACTACTAAATAATCAAATTTTTTCATAATTTACTCCTTCAATCATTGATATTTCCCTTAAAAAGTATTTTTGTATCTATAATCACATCCGGCAGGATGATACTTTTCTTTTTAATACCATTGTTTAATTTGTTTTATATTTATAACTTATCTAACATTCTTTCTTGCGGTTTGATTTCTATTTGCAGAAACCAAACCGCTGATTGATATTTAATTACATAGAACCATCTTTTCTAAAAACCACCATCACTGTTTTAAATAATATTTTTATATCTAGCCCAATGTTCCAGTTTGTGATATACTCTTTATCAAGACGAACTACTTCTTCAAAATCGGTAATATCACTTCGTCCGCTTACCTGCCACATGCCAGTGATTCCCGGCTTAATTGCCAGCCTTGCACGATGGTGAAGCTCATACAGATTCGTTTCTGAAATCAAGGGTGGGCGAGTACCTATAATCGACATATCGCCACGTAATACGTTAAAGAATTGCGGAAATTCATCTAAACTTGTTCGTCTGATAAAATCACCGATTCCTGTCTTATGTGTCCCATCTGGAAGTATCTTATTTCCGATAACACGAGGATCAAAGTCCAGTTTAAACATCTTTCCATCTCCAAGTTTGTTATCTTTCATAAGCTCTGCCTTACGTTCTTCGGCATCCATATACATACTGCGGAACTTGTACATTTTAAATTTCTTTCCATTCTTTCCTACTCGTTCCTGAGCAAAGAAAATTGGTCCCGGTGATGCAATATAAATTGCCGGTCCGACAAAAATACAAATGATTCCGGTAAAAATACATCCAACTAATCCACCCGCAATATCCATCAATCGTTTTAACATTAACTGTCTGGTTGATGCATAATTAATACTTGTCGTAAGGACTGTGTAATTACCAACCTTTTCCACAAACTGTTTTTTCCCTGGCACACTTGTGATCTTTGCAAGATTAAGATGAATGGTTACTCCTGTCTCTGATAATTGCTCAATTAACTCTGACGGATACGGAAGAACTTCTGAAACAACAATCAGAACTTCGTCAATCCATTCCTGACATACATACATTGCTGCAGTCTCTTCGTTGGCAACTACCGGAACTCCATGAATTTCTCTTCCAGTCCAGTCCGCATCAATTACAGCTACACCAGCCAATGAGAATCTGGCATAATTGTTTTCCTGCATACTTAACACTACTTGTTCAGCCACATCTTCTGATGTTACAATCAGTAGTTTACGTTCTCCGCCATCCTTCATCTGTTTTCGCAGAAGTTTTTTCCAAAGTTCTCTGACAACATACGTCATTACTAAATAAATTATTATGGTCAGCATCAATGTTAATCTTGAAAAGTCCTGCCCTTCATGAAGCAGGAATAAATATAAAACCGCTAAGGCACCTACCATAATCGCATGATTTAACGTAACTACAAAATCACGATAGTATCCTCTCTTTAACACGCTTTTCATGGTGCCATATGCAAAAATCATAACCAGATCTGCCAGTTCAAGGAAAACTGCCATATTTCGATAAATAATTGTTTCATACGGATTAAATCCATATCCGCTAATTGCATATGCCAGAACATACGCTAATTGCAAACAGATCATGTCTAAGATTATAAAATCTGTGTGTTTTAACCATCCTTCAGAATCTTTTCTATACATAGATTTTTTTCTTTCCCCTTCCATTTTTTTGTAATCTATTTGTTAATCTACAATCGTCTCCACAATTGTAGAAATTGCCTTCAAATTTGAGTGATTTAAAACTAGATAGGATTATTGCTACACAAAGAAGAGCATTAATCCGGAATATGTTAAGATTTGTTGAGATATGTAATTCCGTCCATAGCCATACCCCAAACACAAGTAAGCAGCTCATGGGAATCACATTTTGAATATTTAGATATGCAATATAAGAGTTTCGATATTCAGTTTTCTTTTTCTTTTCATTCCCATTAATATGTACTGGGGTATCCATCGTACACTTTCGTTTTGATATTCCTAGCATTTCATATCTCCCTTACTGTACCCCCCCCCCCGACAAAATCGAGGGCTACTTTCTTATCTCTTTTTTCTCATTTATTTCTTATATTTTTCTCCAACGACAGATAACCTGTGAACGTCTTTTGATGGACATCCGCAGGCTCAGCCATTACCTCCTATTATTTATGATTCTCATTTACTTATTTATGATTGGGTCAAATAAGCATCCAGGAAACCACTTTATTATATATATTCCCGCTGGAAATACGATTGGTTTCCTTTAATGACAAATCATAAGAATCATACTAAGGAACCTAGCTAAGCCAGCGAAAACCCTGTAAAATCAAGCTTTTTCTCGGTTGGCTCTATTATACCGCCGACTCCTAAAAGCACATTGATGAACTGTGGAAATTCATCCAGACTCCAGTCGCGAATAAAGTTTCCAATGCCTTTTTTGACTGTACCATCCGGCAACTGACGGCTTCCGATAATCCGCGGGTCCCAGTCCAGTTTGAACATCATGCCGTCCTGCACCCGGTTCTCAGCCATCAATTCTTTTTTTCGTTCCTCCGCATCCATATACATGCTTCGGAATTTATACATTTTGAATTTCTTGCCGTTTTTGCCAACCCGAATCTGGGTGAAAAATATCGGGCCCGGGGACTTCATATAAATAATCGGTCCTATAATTATGCATAAGATGCCTGTAATCAGACAGCCAACCAAGCCGCCCAGGATATCTAATGCCCGCTTCAAAAAAACCTGCCGAATACTTACATAGTTGATACTCGTCGTTAAAACCGTATAGTTTCCCAACCGTTCGACAAACTGTTTTTGACCTGTAAGATTGGATGTTTTTGCGAGCTTCATATGTACAACAACACCCATTTGAGTAAACTGTTCAATCAGCATCTCGGGGTACGGCTCTGATTTCGGAAGGTTTATAAAAACTTCATCCACCCATTCCCGGCAGACATAATCAATCACGCTTTCCCGATTCGCCACAACCGGCACATCATTGATGGCCTTGCCTTTTAAATCCTTATCAATAATTGCGATACCGGTTAGCTGGAAGCCTTCATAATTGCGATTTTTAAAATTTTTAATCACCCTATCAGCCATACTCTCCGTGGTGATAATGATAAGTGAACGATTTCCGCCAATATCTCGCTTTTTACCAAGATATAATTTCCACAAAATGCGAATGACATAGGTTAGCACACTATAGATAACGCCCCACATAATCATGGTTGTCCGGGAATATTCTTCGCCGCTTTGTATGATAAACACATAAAATATAAGCAGCAATTCCACAAGACAGGCATGTTTCACTGTCATGGCAAACTCTTTATAATAACCTCTCTTCAACACATTTTTTAAGGTTTCAAAAAAGAGGATTACTAAAATATCTATGCTTGTCATGACAAACGCGATATTCCGATAAATTGGAACCGCATAAGGATTCCATACTCCATGTCGAATGGCATAGGCGACAACAAAGGCTATATGAAGACATATAATATCTAAAATAATAAAATCCAGATGTTTTATCCATCCCTGAGCGTTTTTCCTATACATCTCTTATCCCCAATTTCGTGTTCTCGCATATTACTACACCCATTTGAGCATCCCGTATATCAAATGCTCCGCATGGGTGCGCTTCGTCAAGCTCCGCGCGATAAGCTATAGCTTTCTAGTAAAAAGGACTATATAAGTTTCCATATACAGCCCTTCGGTTTACCTTAATAAATTATAATCTTTCCCTTTTGCTAAGCACTACGGCTCCTGCAACACAGATGACTGCGCCAAAAGCTGCCATGATTAACAGTGGAGACATTCCTGTTTTTGGTGAAGTTGTTCCGACAACTGCAGTTTCATCGAATTCGTCCAAAATAAATGCCACCGGTGATAAACTGTCAAATGTCGCGGTTACAGAACGGTATGCCACCGCATTGACTTCAACCTTTTCCCATTCAGCACCGTCATAATGGAGAACAACAACTTTTGTATCTTTATTCACGCCGTTGACTTCAAACTCAATCGTCACCGGCATCGGAGTACCCTCAGGGACAGAAACGTCCTTCATATCGGCAACCGACATGCCTTCAATATAGTCATCGCCGATAATTTCCTTGAGATAATCTACATCTTCAAGTTTTTCTTTCGCTTCTTCATCCGTGACTTCTTCCAGGGTAACCTGAAACTCATCACCATTGGCATCTTCTGTTTTACCGCTAATGACAATTCCGTCTGCTGATGGACTCGGCGCTGCAAATGCCCCAAGACTCATGCTCACTGCAATTACTGCCGCTGCACAAAAGCCGGCCAGCCGTTTGATTTTTTTCATATCATCTCACTCCTTGCTTATTATTTTTATTTATAACTTATCTAAATATATTGCAATTGTAACACACTCAGGCTTGTATATAAAGTATTTTTATCAGTACATCCATCATTTTTTCTTCATCTACAATAAATTCGTCATGCTTTTCACCTGCCCGCGTCTCCCCCGGAATCTTTATATATGTATCATCCAGCGTGTAAGACGCATATTTTTTCATCTGTTCTGCCGTTAAATCTGTCGTCATATAGGGCTTTCCAACAGAAAATAAGGTATTGATGAAGTTGGAATCTTCCTGATTCTTTTCTTTCAGAAGTTTAACCAGGGCTTTCAAAAACTGGTTCTGCCGCTCCATACGGCCGTCATTGCTTCCGGTTACGTTGATATCTCTATAACGTACATATTTTTCTGCCTGGCTGCCGGTTAATGTCAGCGTTGCCCCTTGAACAAAGGCTTCATCAATGGATGTATAATCCTCCGGCACGGTAATCTCCACACCGCCAATGACATCATTAATGGCTGAAATTCCATCGATATTTAACGCCATATAGCCGTGAATCGGAACATCTTTCAAAAGATTCGCCACAGCTTTTTTCATCAGCCAACAGCTCCGCTTTTCCCCATCCCCATAGGCATACTGTAAAGCCAGCTGGGCTTCCTGGGTTTCCACAAACTTGCCCGACATATCATAAATATCTATATCCGTCATGGATTCTCTGGATATGTTCAACATCGAAGCCGTTTTCTCCTTTGTATTTAAAGACAAAAGAATAATACAGTCGGCCTGGCCGCCCCGGCCGGCATACTCCTGAGCCTGCATCTCTTCATGTTTATCGATACCCAAAAAGAGAATGTTCCGAATATCTGTATTGTAAATGTATTCTTTACCCTGCCAGGAAATCTTTTTGTCCGACAAGGTCATTTCTGCATTCTGCTGCGATGAATCACTCTCAGAGTTTTCTGCATTGCTTCGAGTGACCGTCGGAACATTCCTTGCCTTTAGGAAAAAGAAAAAAGCAGCGGCAATCACCCCAATCGCAATCAAAGCAGCGATGATTGTAAATATTTTTTTATTCTTCATTGATTAAAACCGCCTCTACCAAAAGTCGATTGGATGGCTGACCGGCAATGCACGTACTCAATGTAATTATCCGGTCATCTGCCGAAACTTCCGAATCCGTATTGCCAATGGAAGCCAAATAAGCTTCTCTGTCTTTTTTATCTGAAAAATCAAAGCTTCCCATAATATGCCGGTCATCATAAGTTACCGCCATAAATATCCGATAGGTAAATTTATGTTCCGGCGTATATATAAATAAGTTCTCATGGGCCTTCAAATATTCGGCATCCTTAAACTTATATAAACCTCCAAACATAGAACCATCTTCCATGTCATGGCCATATATGAGTGTATTATAATCCTGAAAATCTTTAGAATTAATTCCTTCGCTATAAATCGACCCCGGATAACCGACAATTCCCTCGATGGTATGATTCAGATAATAGGAATTGTCCGATGCACTCTGAACAATCGGATAGTTAACCTCTGTTCCCGGAATTTCTATCCAGGCATATATTTCCGGATTTATCTGCTGCAATTCCGAAAAATTCACAGGGATTTCCGGGCTTTTCCGGCTCTCTGCGGATTCTGGCGAAGTTTCAGCGGTTTCGGTCAAAATTTCAGAAATTTCGGTTCCACTCTCCGTTTGGCTCTGCAAATCCTCATAAATTTTTTTATTTTCCTGAAGATGAAAATAATAATATGCGAGAAAACCGATACACAATCCGGCGCCCAAAATACAGAGTATGTACAATATCTTTTTAAAACCGGTTTTCATTTAGGCTGCCTTCTTTCCACCCTTTTTCTTTTTGGATGGTTTATCTCCCGTATTTAATGGAATAGACGCCAATGTATTTAATTCCAGATATTTCATAACATCCTCTTCTGTTTTAATACGGTCATCCATCAAATAGCCAATCATAATAATAGCCATCACCAAAAAGGCTCCGACCAAGCCGGCCAGTAAAGTATTCTTTTTCACATTTGGACTCACCGGATATTCCGGAGTCACCGCATTCTCCACCGTGCTCGGTTTATCCGTCACCATAACTTCGGCAATCTGCTCCGCAGTGGCATCGGCCATGGCGTTAGATATATCGCAGGCCAGCTTCGGATCTGGATTTTGGGCAAAAATTTTCAAAATCGAGGAATCCGCCGGATTTGTTACCCGGATGCTTTGAACCAGTGTTTCATAATCTGTATCCAGGTTCAATTCTTCAATAACTTTCTCCACTACCGGTCGGCTTGTTGCTAAAATTTCGAAATCAACGGTGAGCTGTTTGCTCAACTGCAAATCCAAGGAAGAAGAAATACTTGTTGTTTTGGACAAAATATAAATCATCGAAGTTGCTTCATACTGAGGCGTGACTAATATTTTTGTGTATCCAAAAGCTGCCGCCGCAAACACAATCGCCGAAATTAAAATCAGCCACCATCGCTTGAGCATCAAATGAAAGACTTCCACCAAATCAATTTCCACGTCTTCATCTCTGTTATCCTGATACATATTTTCCCGCCTCCTATTCCTCGAGATATTTATCTGTGGCTTCGCCATAATATTTGCCGTAGTATTTGCCATAATAACGGCCGTAACCATTTTGTTTCGAATCTACTTTATTTAAAATAACGCCAAGTACCGGGCAATCTGCAAGTTTCAGCTGTTCAACCACTTTTTTCGCAAATCGCCGGCTGATTTCATTTGCCCCGATAATCAAAATCGAACCGTCGCACTCATTGGCTACCACAGCCCCGTCAATAACACTTCCCAAAGGCGGTGTATCGACAATAATATAATCATATACGGTTTTCAATTTCTCTATGGCAAGTTTGAAATTATTTGTTCCCAAGAGCTCAGCCGGATTCGGCGGTACCGGTCCGGCAAAAATCATATGCAGATTATGAATATTTGTCGAATAGACAATATCCGCAAAAGAACTCTGCCCTGACAGATAATGGCTCAACCCCTTTACTGTCTGGCTGACCTGGCATCTTGAGATAATCACTGATTTTCTCAGATCCGCATCAATAAACAATACTCTTTTTCCTGATTCAGACAAAGATTTTGCCAGGTGAAAGCTTATTTCAGATTTTCCTTCGGAGGGCGTACAACTTGTAATAACAATACTGCGGATATCTTTGCCGCAGAACTGTAGATTTGTCCGAAGTGTTTTATAAGCCTCATCGCTTCGACGGTCCAAAGATGGTATTTTGATTTGTATACTCTGCATAATTTTCTTCCCCTTGTTAATCTATAAATGTATCTGAAATAATTTTTTCCGGATTGTCAACACCCAACTGAAGCGCATACCTTTTCCCATAGCGCCTGGCAATATAATTCATTGCATCCAGCAGCACAGGCGTCCGCTTTTTTGCATCATGCCCGTCGCTGGCTATAAAATGAACTAATTCCCGCTTCAAAAGTTTCCTGGTGCAGCTCCTGCACTGCCAGCCATTTCTGCCGGTGACACTTCGGGCATTCACCTGTATATATATTCCCATATGTACCAGTTCTTCCACATGTTCTATATGCGCCGCCAATTTCTGACATCTCTCGGCATGAGCAAGAATCGGCCAGTAGCCAGCCATTTGAACCGATTGAAGTCCCTGCCGGATACGACTGTAATCATCCTGCGGTTGAAACTCAACCAAGGCATAATGTCCCCCCGCCATGGTAAAAGCCCTTCCCTGCTCTATCTGTTTTTCAAGTCCATAATTATAAGTCAGCTCCTGCCCTAAGAACAACCCCATATCCGGATAATTATCAGCAGTCCATCGAAGCAGCTCGCGAAACCTCTCAATAATAATCCCTCCGGAGGCTTTTGCCCGGCTTGTCCCATAATGAGGGGTGGCTATAATTTTTCGAGTATCTCCGGCATGGGCCAGACGAATCATCTCCTGAGCAATCTCCATACTCTGCGCACCATCATCTACGGAAGGAATAATATGACAGTGAATGTCTGTAAAACCCTGAATACTCATTCTCAAATCCTCATTTTTACTATAACTTATCTTTATACTATACATGATATATTCTACATGCTTTAAAATTTTTGTCAAAGCCTTTTTCCGATTATACAGTATTTGACAGTATTTTTTTCAGTACATAACAGTTATCTATTATAGTCATAAAAAGAGAACTCTCTGAGTTTCAAACCGAATCCTCAAAAAGTTCTCTTTCTCTTTTTACCTTATATTCTACTGAATCGAAACAAACTCAGCCATCATATAGCCGCTTGTTCCGGCAAATGCCACTTTGTACCAGATAATACCGCTGGCATCCCGCTCAGCGCCCTCGATGAGAACGGACACGCCGGATTTCAGGGTCGTCATAACCTCCTGGTCAGAACCGGCGCCCACGCGGACATTAACAAGGGCTGCATTGATGACGCCTTCTTTGCCCTCAATGCCTTCCATCGGATAGTTTCCGCCGCTGCCTCCAGGGTTATTGTTGCCGCCGGCATTTCCGCCGCCAACAGTGATATAATCGGAGTGCATATAGCCGGAACCGCCGTCGTACTCAATCTTATACCAGGTTGCTCCGCTGCCGTCCTTATCCTCGCCGACAATCGTTACCGCTGCTCCGGAGGAAAGGTTGCCCACAATGCGGTTTCCGGTTCCTGCGCCGCTGCGGACATTCACCGAGTTTGCATTGACCGTACCGGATTTCTTTTCATAACCGCCGGTGCTGCCGCCATTGTTATCGCCGCCGTTGTTATCGCCGCCAACAGTGATGTAATCGGCAATCATATAGCCCGAACCGCCTGCATAGTTTATCTTATACCAGGTTGCTCCGCTGCCGTCTTTTTCTTCGCCGACAATCGTTACTGCGGTTCCGCTGTTCAGGCTGGTAACGCGGCTATGGTTTGTTCCGGCCCCTGTACGGACATTGACATAATCGCCATTGACTGTGCCCGTGCGCGGTTCAGTTGTCGTGCCGCCCGTGCTGCCGCCATTATTGTTGTCATCGCTGATGGTTACATAATCCGAATGCATAAAGCCTTCGCCGCCGTCAAACTTAATCTTATACCAGTTCGCCCCGCTGCCGTCTTTCTCTTCGCCGATAACAGTGATGGATGTATTCAAAGCTAACGTTGCCACAACGCCGTTGTTTGTTCCGGCGCCATTGCGGACATTAACAGAGCTTGCATTAACTTTCGCCGCTTTCTCCGGATATGTTACCGCACTGTTGCCTCCACCATGATGGTTTTGATCCAAAGTTACATAATCGGAATGCATAAAGCCCGTTGTATTGTTCACCTTTATCTTATACCATTTAGCGCCTGCGCTGTCGTTTTCCTCGCCGATAACGGTAATCTCCTGATTCTGAGAAGCCACTGTAACTACGGAGTAGTTTGTTCCGGCGCCGCTGCGGACATTGACATAGCTGGCATTGACTTTCGCTGCTTTTTCCGGATAGTCTGTTGAAGTATTGCCGCCGCTGCCGGTAATATCAACATAAGCTCCAAAAACATAACCTGTCATGCCATTAATAGCCACTCGGTACCAGAGGCTTCCTGAACTGTCATTGCCTTTACCGGTGATTGTTACTGTTTCATTATTCTGCAGAGTAATCCGGTTTCCTGAACTGTCTGTCAGATAACCCTTATCTGTACCCACGCCATTTCGCACATTCAAATAGGAAACGCCGACATTAACTTTACCGGTTGCATTATAGCTTTCCATCACCGGGTTATTGTTCGTCGGCACATCAATATTGCCGTTGCCGCTGCCATTACTGGAAAACAACGCTATACGGTCAACCCCGGCATCCGAATAACCTCCAAATAATTTTGTATAAGAATAACCCGGGTCAAAAATATTGACATTGCCATTGCCGTCAACGGAATCTACCGCAACCCAATGGGCCCCATATCCAACTGAAACAACTACATAATAACCGCTGTCAAGATAACTTTTAATCTGGGCTGTCTTATCATAACGGCTTCCCGAAAGCATAACCTTCCAACTTTCCAGTTTAAAGCCATCAACCGCACCAGTGACTTTGCCCCAGTAGAGCTCGCCATTCGATGTAAAGCCTCCGTTGTTGCTTAAATATGTACACAATTTTCCCGGGTCAACCCCATTTTCATCAGCACAACCGGAATGTACCATCAAGGTGGCAATCGCTGTAACCAGACATCCCGAAGCCGACATCGTATCCGAGCTGGAACCTAAAAGTTGATTAGCCCAACGGCTGTCATACTGTTTCCATGACCGGTATTCACCGGTGGCCGCCTGAAGATGCGCCCGTTCTTCCAATGCTTTTATGGAAGCCTCAGGCCCATTATATTCACTGGCAAAAGCCCCTATCGGCGTTACTGCCAATGACAATGAAGTTAAAAAAAGGATAAGCTTCTTATTCATAACATGTCCCTTCCAATAATCATAATTATAAAATTTCTTCTATATTCTAACATACTTCGCACAAAATTTGAAGTGTTTTTGTAATATTTTATTAACTTTTTATTCACAAGTCGTAAATATATAAAAGGACATCCGGTTCTTTCTCCAGTTTTTGCGGCGATAAATGAAAACCAATCCTTTCTGCGAAGCAGCGGGAAGGGGCATTTTCCTTGTCAATCCGCAGAATCACCCTCGAAGCTTCCAGTTCATCTCTGGCATAATCGAGAATTCCCCGCACTGCTTCTCCCCCATATCCCATCCGCTGACATTTTCCCGAAATCATATAGCCCAACTCATAGTCGCCCTGCTCGCCGATGAATTCCACCTGAAGGCCGCACCGTCCGATCAGCCGGCCGCTTTCCTTCAGACAGACAGCCCACAGTCCAAAACCGTAAAAGCCATAAATATAATGAATGTAGCTTTCCAGTTTTTCCAGTTCCTCTTTTCTATCCTTTGATAAAGGCTCCAGAAATCTTGTATCACTTTCTTCATATAAAGAATACAGCCCCGCCAAATCCTCCGGGACAAATTCCCGGAGAATCAGACGAGGCGTTTCAATCATCACATTTCCCATAGAACATTTCCTGTATTCCCCGACTTATGCTTCCGAATAGAACAAGCGGTTCAGCGCACTGAAAATTGCCCGGAAGGAAGAACGGTTAATATTCGAACTGATACCTACGCCATAAGCGGCCGCCCCGGTATCGGAATTTACCAACTGAATGTAGCTGGCTGCCTGGGAATCGGAACCCAGTGTCAGCGCATGCTCGTGATACATGGTCAGCTTTGTGCGGAAGCCGGACTGATGGCAAAGGCCATGTTTCACCGCATCAATCGGTCCATTGCCAAAGCCTTCGATGACCTTCTCTTCGCCGTGATCCGTATAAGTAAGAATAACCTTTGTATCATATGCACCCTGGTCATCACTGATATCTTCGATTCTCGCTTTGCGGAAATGCAGCGGCTCTTTGGCATCAATATACATACTCCGGAAGGTGTCCATAATCTGTTCCGGCGATACTTCGCCCTGAACCTCGGACATGGCCTGAATCTTATCGGCCAGCTCTTTATGCATTTCTTTCGGAAGCTTGAAGCCATAATACTGTTCCAGAACAAAGGCCACGCCGCCCTTGCCGGACTGGCTGTTGATTCGTACCAACGGTTCATATTCACGGCCCACATCGGATGGGTCAATCGGCAGATACGGCACTTCCCAAATCTTTGAATTTCTCTCATGAAGGGCCTGCATACCTTTGCTGATGGCATCCTGATGAGAGCCGGAGAAGGCGGTAAATACCAGTTTTCCGGCATACGGATGTCTCGGAGGAATTCCCATCTTTGTGCAGCGTTCCGTTACCTCAATAATCTCATTGACATTTTCGATGTTCAATTCGGGATTGATTCCCTGGGAAAACATGTTGTAGGCGACATTTAAAATATCCACATTGCCGGTACGCTCGCCATTGCCAAATAATGTTCCCTCGACACGTTCTGCTCCGGCCAGCAAAGCCAGCTCTGTTGCCGCCACACCGCAGCCCCTGTCATTGTGCGGATGGATACTTAAAATGATTTTGTCCCTCTCTGTAAAATGGGTGCTCATCCACTCTATCTGGTCCGCATAGACATTCGGAGTATTCATTTCAACCGTTGCCGGAAGATTAAAGATAATCGGCCGTTCAACCGTTGGCTGCCATACTTCTTTGACAGCTTCGCATACTTCCAAAGCAAAATCCATCTCTGTCCCGGTAAAACTTTCCGGGGAGTATTCCAGCCAGAGATTGCCATCAAAATTCTTTGCGCCCTCTTTAACCATCTTTGTTCCATCGATGGCAATCTGTTTAATTTCTTCTCTGCTCATATGGAATACCACATCTCTCTGAAGAGTGGATGTGGAATTATAAATATGGAAGACAACGTTTTTAATACCTTTAATCGCTTCAAAAGATTTGTCAATCAAGTGCTGACGGCACTGACACAAAATCTGTACACGCACATCATCCGGAATCATTTTGCGGTCCACCAGCGTGCGAAGGAAATCATATTCCAACTGGGATGCCGATGGGAAACCAATCTCAATCTCTTTGAATCCCAGTTTGACAAGCATATTGAAAAATTCCAGTTTTTCCTCAACAACCATCGGCTCAATCAATGCCTGGTTACCGTCCCTCAAGTCCACGCTGCACCAGATTGGCGCTTTCTGAATTTCTTTATTCGGCCACTGCCGCTCTTTATAATCCAATACAGGTACTCTTTTATATCTCTGATAATTCAACATTTTTCTTCCTCCTAATTCAATAATAAATACAGGGTACACCTTAATTCTTAAAAAAAAGAGTATCGCAGAAGCAATACTCTTTAAACGCACTTAGATACATAAATGATTAAACTATTCGCCCAGGCCGGTCTCGATGACTCCTCGCATAGCTTCCAAAGCCAATTCCTCGTCCTCGCCGTCGCAGCATAGTTCAATGACATCTCCACATTTAACACAGGCGCCAAGAACACTTAGCACGCTTTTCGCATTTGCTATGCTTCCCTTTGCCCCAAATGTAATCTGTGATTTAAATCTCATCGCTTCTTTGCAAAAAATTCCGGCTGGTCGTAGGTGTAGCCCTGAAGGATTTGTGATTGTAATTTTATCGCATATCATAACATTATCTCTCCCCGTCTTAATGCCCAGTCTTTCATTTAAAAATCGGAACAAATAAAATGTTACCACTTTTTATCCAGGATGGCAACTGTTTTTTTACTGAGAATCTATTTTAATTTTTACCGGCACCTCAGAGGCCAGCGAAACCTTCTGGTTTGCCGTCATCTGCAGATTCACGGTATGTATTCCAGGCTCAAGGCCTGTCACATCGAGACTGAATTCCATTTTTGAACGGTCCAGCGTCTCAAAAGTCGTATTCATTCCATACAATATATATGAAATAGTGAAATCTCCGATGACAGAATAGGTATATTCATCGGACTTTCCAATCAGCTCCACGGAATCAAAATTAACACTTGCGCCTAAACGGCTGTACTCCGAAACTTTAATAGCCAGTTTGGCTGTCTTATCTGTTTCCGGATGAACAAGCACGGCCCCCATACCTTTTACAATCGCTTCCAGATCCATCTCGGCTTCTACATTTTCAGAAATGCCCTCTGCCACGTAATCATCCAAAGCAATTTCATTAATCTTATCCAGAACATCCTGGCTGCCTGCAATCTCCACTTCCGCCGGAGAAAAATCGGAAGACTCAATGCCATAACCTTCCGCCGGGCTTGCATTGATCGTCCATTTCACCGGAACTGTCTTTGTATCCAGCAGGGAAACATTTACCTTTAAACTCTCCTCACTGAAAGTAATATCTGTACTGTCAATCTTATTTCCATTGGAGTCATAAAGTACCGGTTCCACAACAAAGGAGCAGTCATTCGAAATTCCTGATACATTGACAATCGCATAAACGCTGGAAATCCTGTCAATTGTTGTCTTCGCTCCTTCAATGCGGATAATATTCGGCTCCACACTGACATTTCCCAGAGCCTTGCCGGTAATTACCGTTCCCTCGGCCTTGGTTGCCACCATCTTATCCACGCTGGACAAGTCTTCAATGCTGACCCGCATCATCGTATTGGCGCCCTTCTCAATCGTCACCTGATTCGAATTGCGAAGCACCGTAATCTCAATCGGCACAGCGCCGGTAAATGATAAATTGGCAAAATCAGCCACCGCTTCAAAATCCTTCGCCGTCAAATCCTTTAAAACAGACTGGCGGGCGCGGACAGTGATTGTCACCGTATTGCCCTCAATGACTTCATAGGTTTTATCGTTTTCACGAATTAATTCTTCGTTGATTTTCGTTACCGGAAGTTCCAGAGGTTTCGTCTGCTCCGGGTCCTCCATTGTAATAACAACAAGCCAGAAGACAATCGCCAACATTAAAGATATTATTTTCATGCCCAAATTATTCGTTAGCTTTTTTCTCATTTTTGATGATTCTCCTCCATCGGCTGCGTTTCGGCGCATCCTGATTCTTCATCAGAGTGCTGAACTGCTCACGAAGCTCCTCCTGGCTCAGGCCGCGGAAAAGCATTCCATCATGCGCAACGGAAATCATTCCTGTTTCTTCAGATACGATCAACGTGATACTGTCCGATACCTCGCTGATTCCCACCCCGGCACGGTGACGGGTCCCCAGTTCCTTGCTGAGAAGCATATTATCCGACAGAGGCAGATAACATGTCGCCGCCACAATGCGGTTATCACGCACAAATACAGCGCCGTCGTGCAGCGGCGTATTATGTTCAAATATATTAATCAACAACTGGCTGCTCACAAGAGAATCCAGAAAAATACCGGTGCGCTCATATTCGCTGAGCTGAACATCCTGCTCGATGACGATCAGGGCACCGGTACGGGCTTTGGACATCTCGATGCAGGCTTTGATAATCTCTGTCTTCGTTTTCTCCGCCGTCTTTGCCTCCTGCTCATTCGCAACCACATTGCCGCTGAAATTCAGGAATGACACTAAAATATTTTTCCGTCCAAGCTGTTCCAGCGCACGCCGGAGTTCCGGCTGAAATAATACAAATATGGAAATGATCGCCACACTGATTAAATTCTGGAACAGCCAGAGAATCGTATCCATATGAAAAACATAGGCAAACAGCACAAAAGCACAAATGACAAAGATTCCTTTAAGCAATGTCCAGGCCCGCGTATCCCGAATCCAAATCAATATATAATAAATCAATACACTGATAATCAGAATCTCCAGTACATTGTTCCATTGTATGGCCGGTATAAATGATACTATACGGCTGATCCAATTTACTATCGCTCCCATGCTGCACCTCCTTTTTCATTATTTTTATCACGATTTTTTACTTCTGATCCAATTCGTCAAAATCAAACCCATCAAAGGACAATTCATCGAAATCGCCGACCGGTTTCTGCGCCGGCACACTCTCTGACGGCGCTGACGTTTCATAAGCCGTCGATTCCGGCCCGGAAGTTCTCTCAGCTTCCATCATATCCATGAAATCTTCCTCTTTTTCAGAGCCCTTTTTCGATTTTTTTGCTTTCTTTGTTTTCGTTTTTTTACCATAGGTTTTAACTGTGCGTTCCGCCTGGGTAATCTGAATCTTAGGAACGGCTTTGACATAGTAATAATAATCGTCATCTTCAAACTGAAGGGATTCTTTTCGGGCATAATCCAGCGTACAGCCCATAAACTGGGCAACCGCCGCCAGAAGTCCGCCAATCACTGAACCGACAACCACCATAGCCACGCTCATTCCCTCGATACCGGAAGACTGCATTGCCAGCCCGATCACGTTAACCAGCGTGCCGACACCAATGGCAATATACCAGGAATAGTCTATGGCCAAACGTGAAATACCGTAAACAATAAGAATAACCAGTGTAAACACAATAATATATGCAACCATTTCTTTATCGGCGAACAGTTTATCAAAAATATACTGATAGCTCGTCATAATCTCTTTGACATCCGTTCCCGGGTCTCCTAAACTGGCGGCCTCCTGCAGATATCCCACAACTTTCATGAAGATTACCCCAAAGGCAATCGGAAGCGCGGCAAAAGGATTAAAGGCCATCGCGCCAACCAGCGGAATCATATAATGCAGGTTAAACTGGGCCAGAACCGGATAAAGTACAATGAGAATTCCCTGATCCGGGGCAAATTTTAAATAAATAAAATAGAACAGCAAAAATACAACCAGCGCAACGGCTGAAAGCACCATCGACAGCTTAAACAGATGCAGCAGAACGACCAGCGCAAAAATCAATACAAATATGGATACCGGCACCACGGCGCATATAACCGATAAAAACAGCATCGGCACAGTTCCCGTTAAGGCCTCAAAATAACCGAGGTCATTATTGATATAATTAAATGCCAGAATGGCCAGAATGAATTTTCCGACCATCTGCACCGGATATTCAAAATTCTTATAAAAACCAACAAGTTTTTCCTTTAACACTAATAAATTTGTCATTATCTATTGTCCTCCGTTGAATTGTTTTTGTCGTATCCATCATTTATCTCATCCAGACTCTTCAAGTCCTTATAGTACCAGCGCACCCGCTTTTGGGTATCCGCATAGTTCCAGCCGTAAAACAGGATACTGATTACCGCAAACACAATCAGAACAATGACATAATACTTTAGTATGCCTCTGGCCAGCGCCCAAAAATCCATGCCCACGATATTTTCCATATAATACTCTGCCTTCATCACTATATAAAGCCCCAGGCAGAGAATAAACCCTATCGTCACTCCAATTAATGTTTTTAATGTATTGAGCCGGACATAATCCCCCTGGTAATACCTGTTAATCGCCAAATCCTCCTTGCCCTGACTCTTTTCGTACATGGCGCAGCGGCTCATAATACGGATTTTATCTTTATTGAGCATATAAACACCTCACATTTTTCTGTTTTTCCTGCCTCTTACTTTTTTTCTAAGCACAAAACGGCATTATTGAAATATTATAGCACAAAAAAAAACAAAAGTCACCCCATATCCTCAGCGGATTCCCCACATCTGAATTTTTAACAAAATTTTTCCCGAATATCCAAAAACTTTTTCTATCTTGTATAATTGTATAAAATGCGATTTTCATATACAATAAAATACGACATGAATTATAAAGGAGGATTAAAACCATGGGCGGTTTTTTTGGCGTCACTTCAAAGCAGGACTGTGTTCTTGACGTTTTTTTTGGAGTTGACTATCACTCGCATTTGGGAACCCGAAGAGGCGGTATGATTATCTATGACACAGAGCAGGGGTTCCAGCGTCAGATTCATAACATTGAAAATACACCTTTTCGAACAAAATTTGAAAAAGATTTGTACGACTTTCACGGCTGCTCCGGCATCGGCTGTATCAGCGATTCGGACCCTCAGCCGCTTTTAGTCCGCTCCCATCTGGGATTGTATGCGATTACCATGGTCGGCATTATCAATAACGCCGATGACCTTATCAAACAGTATTTTTCTGACCACGGCCATCAGTTTATGGCGATGAGCTCCGGCAAAGTCAACAGCACCGAATTGATTGCAGCTCTGATTAATCAGAAGGAGGATTTGGTTTCCGGCATCCGCCATGCACAGGATTCGATTGACGGCTCCGCAACAATTTTAATTTTGACGCCGGACGGTATTATCGCCGCCAGAGACAAGCTCGGACGTCTTCCCGTTTTAATTGGAAAAAATGAAAACGGACACTGCGTCTCCTTTGAATCCTTCGCTTACACAAAGCTTGGATATGAAAATGCTTATGAACTTGGTCCGCAGGAAATTGTATTTATGGATTCTGACCATTTTGAAACTCTGGCGCCAGCCGGAAAAGAGATGAAAATCTGCGCCTTTCTCTGGAGCTATTATGGCTATCCAAACTCCAAATATGAAGGCGTGAATGTCGAAGTGATGCGTTACCGCAACGGCGAGATTATGGCCCGGGATGAAATGAAAGCCGGAACACTGCCGGATGTGGATTATGTGGCCGGTGTTCCCGACTCCGGAATTCCTCACGCCATCGGTTACTCAAAGCAAAGCGGAAAAACCTTTGCACGCCCATTTGTAAAATATACGCCAACCTGGCCCCGTTCTTTTATGCCGGCCAATCAGAACATCCGCAATCAGGTCGCTAAAATGAAACAGATTCCGGTTCAGGAATTAATTGAAGGGAAAAAACTTTTATTTGTCGATGACTCTATTGTCCGCGGAACCCAGTTGAGAGAAACTGTCGAATTCCTTTATGATTCCAACGCGGCTGAGGTACATATCCGTTCGGCCTGTCCGCCGATCATGTACAGCTGCAAATATTTGAATTTCTCCAGCAACGGCTCCGATATGGACTTAATCGCCCGAAGCACCATCCAGGAATTGGAAGGCGATGAGGGACAGGCCCATCTGGATGAATATGCAGACGCTTCCACGGAAAGAGGTAAATGTCTGCTCCGCTCCATCTGCGAGAAAATGGGCTTTGACTCCCTCGGATACCAGTCCCTTGACGGTTTGCTGGAAGCCATCGGCATCGACCGTGAAAAAATCTGCACCTATTGTTGGGACGGAAAAAAATAAATCCAAAAGGCCATCCGGCCGCTTAAAAATGCAAACAGGTCGTTCAGCCGCTTATTGATACGGCGAATGACCTGTTTTTTTTGCCGACACGGCTTAATTTTGCATATTTATCTGCTGTCCCTGAATCAAAGGATAAGAAATCAGCCGACAGCTTTCCAAATCTTCTTTATACATATCCACCCCAGTAATCTGGCGATTCTCATAGGTAGTATAATAATAAATTCCCCTGTCCGTATTGCAGCAGGAGCTGTAAACCGTCATTTCATATTGTCCATTTTCATCCTTTGCGCAGCCCCGCTGCTGCTCCACAGCGGCCAGAATATGAAAGAACTGGCTGAGACTTTCCGATTCCGAATCCCCGGAAACCGAATTCATTTTTGTGAAAGCAGCCTTCACAAATCTGGAAGCCGACGATAAGTCCCCCGGCAGCCCCAGACCGCCCATTCCCAGACAGTAAGGCTTCAAATCCATTTTTTCAGAAAAACGGTTCACCGCCTGTTCCGCCGTGATATTCATAAAATTGTTCAAATAAAACATCTGAAAATCAAAGGGCGGATTGTTTGTCAGAATCCCTATCGGATTATCGTAAATTTTAATGCCGTCGCTGACAGCTTCCACAACAATGCTCTGCTCCCTGTCTGAAATCATCCAATGAAGCGGCGAAGCCGGCAGTCCGGCGCTGAAATTTTCATTCCAGATATTTATATGCTCCAGCAAAGCCCTGGCTTCTCCCACATTGCTGCATTGAGCCAGAATCCACGGTATAAGCTCAAAAGTCGCCACGTTGTCCACGCCCTGAGCCTCCGGCTTATAACAGGCATTTCCCGGAAAATTCAATCCCGCCATACTCAGGCCCTTTTCATTTGTCGCATCATAATACAGTGGATATCCCTCCACCACATAAGCCATGCCAATCATCCCATAATGATTCAATAAAGCATTGACCTTTCGAAAGTGAAAGGGATAATTTCTCGGTGTCACCGTGACTGTCTCATGATAGGAATAGGCCAAATCCAGATTTCTCCCAAAATAGTGGGCCTTTGTTTTATAGGTTATCGCCGTGCACATGTATCACATCTCCTTACAGCATGGAAGCCCGCAGTTCTTCAGCGCTCTTCGGACTCAAATAAGCCGGAGCAATATCGAATACCGTTCTGCAGCCGCTCTGCCCCTCGGAATCCAGCCGATAAGCCGCACGGGCATAGGCCACAAGCACACTGGCCGTAAATTCAGGATTTGAATCCAGTTTCAAGCTGTATTCAATGAGATGGCTGTTTTCCTTCTCCCATCCGGTCACACCGCTCCGAAGCACAAAGCCGCCGTGAGGAATCCGGCTGTGGTCTTTTTTCAGCTCTTCCTCGCTGATAAAATGTACGGTTGTATCATAATCCGCAAAATAATTCGGCATGTTTTTAATTTCCGCCTCAACCCGCGCGGCGTCCGCACCTTCCTCCAGCACGACAAAACATTCTCTTGTATGTTTCTGGCGTGTCGTCAGCTCCGGATTTTCTCCGGCCCGAACGGAGGCCAATGCGCTTTCCACAGGGATTGTATACTGTTTTGCATCCTTAACACCGTCAATCCGGCGGACAGCATCCGAATGTCCCTGGCTGACGCCCCGGCCCCAGAAGGTATAATCCTTCCCCTCCGGCAAAATGGCATTTGCATACATCCGGTTTAAAGAAAACATGCCCGGGTCCCAACCGACAGAAATAATCGCCACATGATTTCCCTCTTTAGCCGAGGCATCGACGTTGGCAAAATGTTCCGGAATTCTGGCATGGGTATCAAAACTGTCGATAACATTAAACAGCTTGGCATACTCCGGTGTCTGTACCGGCAAATCCGTAGCGCTGCCGCCGCAGAGAATCACTACATCCAGCTTATCCTTCCACTCGCCCGCTTCTTCCACCCGGCAAACCGCTGCACCTTCAGTGAGAATTGTGACCTGTTCCGGGTTTCTTCTTGTAAATACGGCCTTTAATTCCATATCCGGGTTCTGCCGAACAGCACATTCCACACCCCGGCCCAGATTGCCGTAACCTAAAATACCAATTCTTATACTCATATTACGAATCACTCCTATATGTTATATTCCCAGTTTTTCGTAATTTATTATAAGCGCGCTTTACCCTTTATGCAAGCTATTCACTCTGAATTTATAGGGATTATCTGCGATTTCCCATATAAATGTCATAAATTGCAGGAATCTGTCACAAATTGCACCTGCAAAAAATGATATTTTTTGGTATAATTTTAGATTAATATACGGTTAAATGCAAAGGAGGTATTAGCATGCGAATTGCCATTGTAGACGATATTGCGCCGGAGCGGACAATACTGGCCGAACGGCTGAACAGTCAACTGGTCCGCCTTTCTCTGAAAGCTGAAATTTTAGAATATGAATCCGGCGCAGAGTTTCTTTCCGCCGCCGAAAAAAATAGATTTGATTTGGTCTTTCTGGATATTTATATGGGAAATGAAAACGGGATAGATACAGCCAAAGCGCTTCGCCAATTTGATACGAACTGCCTGCTGATATTAACCACGTCATCCATGGACCATGCCCTGGATGGTTTCCGTGTCCGGGCATTTCAGTATCTGGTAAAACCCTATTCCGATAAAGAACTGGCTGATTTGTTTGATGAAATCGCAAAGCGCCTGCCGGCGCCCAGCAAATATATCGAAATGAATATTTCCGGCAGCACTATCCGGCTGCGGTTTTCAGAAATTTTGTATGCCGAGCACTATCGGCACCAAATATATATCTACACAGCGGATGGGAAAAGTACTGTCATCCGTCAAACCTTTCGTGAATTTACAAAGGCTCTTTCTGATGACCGCTTCTTTCCGTGCAACCGGGGCATTATTGTGAATCTGGAACATGCGGCAGATTTTGACGGTTCTGACTTTATTATGAAAAATGGTAAAAAGCTCCCGGTCAGCCGTGCCCTTTCCAAAACCGCCCGCCTTGCCTTCGGCGATTTTCTGTTCAAAAGGGGGCCCGGATTATGAGAGAATTTCTTTGTCCTACCCTGGAGTTTATGATTCTCCTGCCCTGGATGTTGATTGCCTACCTGCCAATGAAGCAGCATCTGCGGATACGCCCGGGCAGACTGGCGGCCGCGATAATTCCATTTACCATCCTGCTTGCCCTTGCAGGCGGCAGCCTGTGCTATTTTCTTTCCCTTAAAACCACATGGCTGTTTTTCTTTGCAGCCGCCATAGCGGGGGTTGTCTACGTCCGCACGCTGCATATAAGAAAATGGAAGTCCATCAGCGTCTTTCTGGCCGTATGCGGTATGTATTCCTGCCTCGGAAGTATGTCAAGAGCCCTGGACCTGATTCTTGCTCCCGGAAATGACTCTCCCTGGCTTTCTCTCCGCGCGGCCCTGCTCTATAATCTGATGTGCTGGCTGTCGACCGGTATATCCTGGCGTCCTGCCACCCATGCGGTGAGGGAACTGTTAGAAGATAATACCTTTGCCCAAACCTGGTACATATTTTGGATTCTTCCGCTGCTGTTCACCGGGCTGAATCTGTTTATGACTCCTATCCACCCGGAACTGATGTATCTCGGCCGTATGATGCAGGGCTATATTGTCATCAGCTTTGCGCTGCTGACCCTGCTCCTGCTTTTATATGCCATGTTCTACCTCATGGCCGCCAGCCTGAACAGAAATGACCATCTCCGGCAGGAGAATCAGTTTCTTGCCATGCAGCAAAAGCGGTATAACAGTCTGCGCACCGCCATTGAGGAGACCCGTGAAGCGCGCCACAATATGCGCCACCACTTTAATGCCCTTCAGAATCTGGCTGGACAGAAAGACTGGGAAAGCCTGGAAAAATATCTCTCTGATGTGCAGGACAGCATCCCGGATTCCGGGCTGGCGCTGTGCGACAATGCATTTGTGGACACTGTGGCAAGCCATTACGGGATGCTGTACCGAAAGCAGGGCATCCCTTTTTTCTTTAAGCTTGACCTGCCCGCTGAACTTCCGGTGCCAAAAATCGACCTCTGCTCTGTGCTGTCCAACCTTCTGGAAAATGCGCTGGAGGCCAGCCTGAAAACAGAACCCGCAAGACGGCAGATTAAAGTAAAAGCCTACATGTATTCCGAGCATATGCTGCTGCTAACGGTGGAAAATACCTTTGACGGAGTTATCCGTGAAAAAGACGGCGTGTTCCTATCCTCCAAACGCAAAGGCGAGGGAATCGGCATCCAATCCGTCCGCCGCATTGCGGATAAAAACGGCGGATACAGCCGGTTTTTCCATGAGAACGGCACCTTCCATGCTAATGTCATGCTGCGGACCGAAAGCAATACCGAGAAATAAAATATTAAGTCTATCTATACTAAAAGACATCATTGCTCAAAAATACATCCAAGCAATGATGTCTTATTATTAGCGATAATATTTCATTTCAATCCGACTAAATTATAAAACCTTAGTTTCCACCCATCTGTTTTGCAAACTTTTTTGATTGTTTTCCATATAATACTAGCCTAATCGTATGCCTGCAACCATAGTGTACCCAACCCCAAAATGGGTACGCCAAAATTTCTTTACCAAAATATCTATTTACTTATGCACTTTCTAATTTGGGTATAATCTCCACTTCATTGGGTACACCCATATCATTTAGCATAGCATTTCCCAATTTAGCAATTTCATCATCAAATTTAGTTTTTGAAACATGCGTATATATTTCTATCGTAGTGCTATAATGCTGATGTCCCATTAATTCCTGCACTATTTTAGGGTTCATTCCTTTTTCAAAACAACGGCTACAAAAAGTATGACGTATCGCATGAGGATAAACTTTTTCAAAAACAATTGGAGGCCTTTGTTCTTTTACTGATTGTAAGGCTTCTTTTTCATTAATTTCGTCTACAATCTTTCTACACTCTTTTTCAGCATGATATCTTAATACAGGTGACCCCATAGATGTTACAAAAACCAAATCTGAAAACTCATCTTTACTCCGATATCTCTTTCCCAATTCCTTTTTTATTCTATCCTGCTTCTTTTTTTGTTCCAAAAACATTTCTTTAGCTTCACCTATAAATGGTATGATTCGATATGAATTATATGTTTTCGGCGTTGTTAATAATATTTTCTTAATTCCTTTTTCATAACTACAAGATAACGCCCGGTTAATATGTATACATTCCTTTTCAAAATCCACATCACACCATTTCAAGCCGCCAATTTCACCTATACGCATCCCCGTAAGAAACATAATATAAAACATTTCTTTATACCAGCTATTTTCCACTGTTCTCAAAAATATGTTCTGTTCTTCAACTGTTAAAAATCGTCTTAATACTTTTTTATTTTCCCAAGGCACCGTAATTCCAAAACAAGGATTTTGAGAGATAATATTATTATTTTTTGCTGATTCAAGACAATCTCTAACTCGCCCTAAAGCATCTCGCATACTTGATGCTGCCCGCCCTTCTTTTTGCATGTTATTCAACACAGTCTGAATGTTTATGTTACGAATATCTACCACTCGCATCGTTCCTATTTGCTTTCCAAAAGTATTATAATACTTACTTTTCATAGGGAATACGCTCGTTTGTTTAATCATTGGTTCTTTATATTTACTAAACCACTCTTCAAACCATTCATTCAAAGTTATTTGACAACGTTTAACATCAATATCTATACTCGCCTGCTCTTTAGCATATTCAAAATCCTTTTTTAGCTGTTTTAAATCAAAATTGTACAGATTGATTGATATACCATTTACAATCGCTCTCGCTTCGTATCTGCCATCTTTTCTCTGGCGTATACCTTTTCCTAATTCCTTTCCTTTTAAATCTTTAGACACAGTATCATTTCTCCTCTATATGAAAACATAGATTGAAATGAAACATCTCGCTATATTTATATTATACGCAAGTTTCTTTCCATTTCAATCTACGCATAATATATTTATTATATTTTATTTCCACTTATGCTATACAGCCATTTATCTAATAATATTTTATTAGCATATAATCTATTCCCTATCCTCACTGTATAAGGATTTTGTGTTTTGGTCATTAATTCTCTGGCCTTTGTTTCTCCTATACCCAAATACTCACAAAATTCATTTAAATTCTTTATCAAATTCATTATCAACATTAATATTTATTTTAAAAGGTCTGACTCTTGCCTTCCGATGTTTGTCCATCAAGGCAAATTCCTTTGCCAGATTATTACTATCCTGATCTATACACTCTCTGGCAAAACGTTTTAACATGATCGCCTCAAAATTCGGAGTCAAATCTTGAATTTTGATGTTTTTATCACTGACATACTTAAGATAACATTTACTACTTTTTTTAATAAATCCCTCCCAATGCGCATATAAAAGCAAAATCATTGACTTTCCTACAATTTCTTTCGATTCTGCTGTATTTAATATCATAAGCAATTGAGATATTTCCATTTTCCTCCAAGCAAGGTCAGTATCCAAAAAGTCCTGAAATTCTTCAATCCGCATTAGTAAAATACTCCCTTGAAAATTCATTTAGCCCCTTAAAACGATTTATTACTCGTACGCCTCTTGCTGCATATTTCAAAAAATCCTGCTCTGCATACAGTTTCTCTATAAGGGTTTTTAAATCCTTTTCTTTCAATTCCTCTATATTTTCGGCAACCCCTACTAGAATCGCTTCAAAACTTGCATTTGAAAATGCTCCCTCAAAGCATCCTTTTTCAGCATTATACTTCTTAAAAGTATCTTTTCCAACCTTTTCAGCTAAAAGATCAAAGGTTTTCTTGAATAATTCTATTTCTTCATCAATTTTAAACTCTTTATCAGCAATGAGTAATGATGTTTCATGGTCAAGAAAATCCGATAATTTTTCTGCCGCTGGATTATAATCTCCATAATTCACTTTATTACGTTTTGCTATCAGATAGCGAATAATCAGTTCCATATGATATTCAACTTTATACTTATCTTCTGATAAGGTAAGACAATCTTTAAAATGTTCATAATTCTTCAAAATATTAATTTTATCATAATAACTTTCATCTAACATAATAATAAGACAGTTTCTGATTTCCTGACTTTCAAGCGATACTCCACCTGTATTTAATCTCTGAAACAATTCATACTGTGATTCAATACTATTCTCTGTGAGAATAATGTTAACACCAATTCGAGCTCTTTTTAGAAGCCTCTTTGCATCAGTAGGCATTGTCTCCCAGGTCATTCCTTTAAGTGATGGCAAATATTTAGTCCCTTCTAATACCAGCGGATTATGCCCAGGGAGCTTACCAACCAATTGTAATAACGTTGAAATTCGCTGAACTCCATCTACAATATCCCATTTCCCATCTTCTTTCTGTGCGACAAATATTTCAGGAATTGGAATACCAATTAATATTGATTCAATAAACCTAACTTTATGATCTGTATCCCACCTATAAAGTCTCTGATACGCCGGGTTTAGTTTTAGATCTCCTTCTTGATATAGGCTAATTATTTCTCCAATAGACATATCATAACTGTCTGTCTTTATGTTTTTTCGTTCTGTGGCAAGTTCATTCATTAACTTTAATTCACTCATAATATATTCTCCAATCTTCTCATATTCTCTTTAGCCTTTTTTAATTCACCATTTATCTTTATCCGTCGATTAAACTGCTTTTCCTTTCAAATTTTTTTCTGCATTACTACAATCTGTTTTCTCTGTCTCCTTTAAAGATTCCCTAACCTCAACTTGCTGCAGATGAGCATCTGCAATTTTTCTTCATTGTTTCTGCCATATCATCTCGGACAATACCCGTTATTCTATCAAACACTTTCACCATGAGATTTTCTTCTGTCTCCACAAAACTCTTCATATAAATTGCACCGCCAATGATGACACAATTCATATTTTCATATTATTACATTCCTCTATTCACTTTTCTTTATTTTACTCTATTTTTTTATTCTTGCATACCTTAATTTATAGCATATGTACCTTGCACGTTTCTATCAATCTTATACCGTCAAATTAAAATTCATGATTAATCAAAGTTCTGTTTTTTACAGATATAATTTCTAATCAACATCTGCCAAATATCAATTTTCAAAAATACGACCAGCAAGTTCATCGACATATATTCCCGTACAAAATCTTCAGCCATTATAATGGATAGAATACCAAAAATAAAAATTCTAAACGAATATTCAACCCACATCTTTTTGTATTGTTCTATCACTCTGATAATTTTCCACTCTACAATAAAATATGTCAGATAGAGCAGCCATTTTCAAAAATACAAAATCCAATTCATTGGAATCTTACTAGGGCAATCAAAGCATTTTGTAATATCCTATTTTTCATAACCATCCCCGTCTGGACTGTAACGGATTAACAATGGGAGCAGAACACTTTCTTTTTCTATGCTTTGACGCAGTTCAAACAGTTCCTGATTTTGTTTCACCTTAAAAGGTTACCCTTTAAAATCATATAATTTCGAAACCTTTACCAATACAATACCCGCACCCGGCTCGTTACCTTCTGATGAATGTATGTCTCTTTTTAATGTCATTTCAAATTTTCTCTATATAATCTGAATATTAAAAAGAAGGACACTCATCCTTCAGAAATTTTGAAAACAAGCGTCCTTTCGCTACTACTAAAAATATTACTTTCTTATATTTACCTGTCGGCGAGAAAGTCATATACCGCGTAAAGTTCCTAAAACTCAGCACCTCTACGAATTCACCCGATATAGACAACCGACCGTCTCAACATGCGTAGGGACAGAACCAGAATACTACATGACCAAAGTAATCATTTAAAACTATCCCCACCTTTTGCCAGAGAGTATAAAGTTCATTTGGTTTACCCCATCCAGCAAATTTTACCCCTTTTTAGCGATTTTCACCTCTTTGCAGAAAACGTAGCCCCACTTACACACTTCGGCAAAACTGTCTCTCATTTTGTTTCTCCACTGAATATATCTTTGATCCATTTGGGAACCATCGGAACGTTCTTCCCGGCAAGAATCAGTTTCATAATTTCTTCTATGTCCTCCTGTCGCCAGAACCGATTATGGATATAACAATCATGGCTGTAAAACTTCTGCTCTTTGGTTTGGCTCTCAAATTCTTTTCCACAGAACATACACTCATGCCTGTAAAGACCCGGGTGGTTTTTAGCCCATAATTTGCGACATTCATCAGAGCAATAAATCCGTTTTCGTCCAGTAGATTTCTTTTCTAATGGCTTACCACATTGTCGGCACACACTGTCAGCGCAGACCACTTCCATTTACTTTCCTTCTCTGGCTTGGATGCTCTTTTTGCATAGCCATCCAAGCCATTTACCTTACAATAATTTCTGACTTTGTCCCTTGGAAGGCCTAATGCAATTCCTATTTTTCGGTAACCTAAACCCATATTCCGAAGACGTTCAATGGTTTGCTGCTGTTCTTTTGTCATATGATATCAACTCCTTAACAAATTTGATAGTCCAGTAATTACTCTGGATTGCCAATTCATCAAGGAATTTTAATATTCCTCAAACTCAAAATCCGAACTATTTTCTCCCTTTGTGTTAAAGATTGTTCTATCAAAGGTAGAAAAGACTATATTCTCATAGAACTCTTCTTTCTTTATTCCCCAATTTATAAATTTGTATTGATATGTAGTATTTTGTAAGAATTTAATCACCTCCTTTTTGGCAATACAACTTGCTGTTTCTTTATTTAAAGTCTGCTGTACTTTTCGCAAAATATTTTTCATCTCATTCGTAATAGCATTTGACAGATATGGACATTCTATAAAAATATATATCCACCACGCTTGATTATATAAAAAGAAATTTTGAAAATCGATAATTTTAGCTGTAAATTTCCTAATGTTTTGTTCTATACTTAATGCAATCTCATTTTGAAAATCTTCATTATATTTTGAGTAAATAAGAAATACAGCCCATAAAATAGGATTTTGATTCTTTTTTATAATTTCTATAATTCTATTTTCTGTAAAAGTATTTAACTCCACGCCATTACATGCAAACAATAGCAGAAGGTTTACTAAATCCTCTAAATTGCTATCAAATAAATAGTCATATTTTAATGCCATTTCAGATAAAGCTTCATAGGACTCTTCTTCACCTACCTCCTTTTCAATAAGATACATAATACTTACAACCTTTTCAGTATTATTATAGGTGGGGGAAAAGCTATACATATAAAATATCATATCCATAAATTTCGTAAATGCTCTGCTGCTTTCCTCTTCCCTAAACAGTGTGCACACCTTATCTTCGTCCCTATGAATTTCTCTAATTTTATTAAATATTGTACTCATCACATAAGACACAATCTTATCTTTATACAAAAAATTGTTCGCTATCATATCCTGAAATTGATTTTTAATTTTCGATGTAATATTTATCTTTAATAAATTCTTACCCTTTACCAGATATTTTTGTTCCTCATCTAAAGTATAAAAAATTTTTCTATTAAAGTTTTCTACAAACATTCCAACTTGATCTTTCCACTCAAACCATACCCTTGGTAGAATACCAATTTCTTGCTTTCTTTCATTTAATTTCAAATGATATTTTTCAGCACATTGTGCATATTTTGATATTATAATGTTAATTTCTTCTTCTGAATTTGAAAATATAAAGATATCATCAATATATCTTAAAACATTATATGATCTTTCTTTAAGATACCCGAAATTCTCCAGTTCTAAAATAACCTCATTGTCAATAGTTTGTAACAAAATTTCGGCTAATGCTCTTGAAAACTCGGGTCCCACAGCAATTCCATTCGTAATAGACCCATTCATACTTTGTAGCATTCTATCAATAACGCTTAAAATATGTGCATTCGTATACTTTTTAGCGTCAACAGAATTCCCGGCAATAATCCAATTATATGTATGAGTATAAATACTGTCAAAACATCTATTGAAATCTATTTTTCCAAAATATTTATATCTTCTATTTAAATCAAACCACATATCTGATTTATAGAATTTATCCAGCCTGCTAAACGGTTCAATATAAAAATAATTACCCGCTGCCTCTAATTGCATAGCTTTTTCATCATCCGGATCTATATGTTCAAATAAAAGCTTATTATCAATACTTCTTCTATAATATAGTGACTTATTTTTCTTATGTTTTCTAATAGAAAAACTCTCTTTCCCAAAATAGACAAGCAGCTCCTTTTCATACTTCTCTATGAAACAAAACACTTCTATCATTGACACTGGATTTGGCAATGACATTTCTCTTAACTCATTATTTTTCTTTATTATGTGATATTTAAGAGGTGCCGCATGCCACTCTTTGCCAAAAGGATCTTTTTGATTAACATCCAAACCCGTAAGTACATCTCTTGTAGCTTTAGAATTACGGGACAAATACCTATAAAAATATTTCAACGTAAATATTTTTGGTAATTCAACAGGTCTCAAATCCGTCATAATAATATCCAAACTATTTCTTTTCATTCCTTTTATTTTCATATACAATAACTTCCTTTTGTGGTATAATATTTTTGTAGCAACTTTGCTACACGAGAATTCCTTATTCTTAAGGAATTTTCACACATTATCGGTGAGACGTACATATGTTTTATTCGTCGCAGCAACAGGTAGCTAGATAACTGTTGTCATTAGTCACTGATTTGAAATACTTCTTTCCAGAAATATTTCAGACCACACTATAAGCCAAACCACTATAGGGGGCAGTCTCTGACTACCCCCTATAGTCTCAAAATAGTACAATATATTTTGCTTAATTCTCTATATGATTTCTTTTTCAAATCCATTTCTGGAGCCAATCGTGTAATCTGTTTTTTTAAATATTCTGAACTCCATCCTATATTAGGATGAAAAATTATTGTTTTATTTTTTTGCAAACCATATGCAATGCTATAAACATCCTTTCCTTTTTCTCTTAGAAAGTATGGGATTTTTTTATTTATTAACCCGGCTCTTGCGCATCCATTGTATACTCCATTAAATAAAAAAACTTGTGTAGTCCTAATTAATCTACTCTTATTTACAATATATTTCCTTAATAATCCATAGTTTTCAATTATTCCACTTACATCCCATTTCCCTAATGTTGAATATCTTGAATTCGTATTAGTATAAAATACTGTTCTTGAAATATAATATAAAATTCTGTGTCTGAACAATTCTATATTATTGTCTTTTATATATTGTTTAATGATACAATCCAATTGATTCTGATATTTTTTTATTTTAGAATCTGCTATTCCAAATAGAAAATTTACCTTATTACCTCGTCCATTCTTTTCAAACTGATATCCCAAATAGTTAAATTTCAAATCTCCAGTATACTTTGTTAGATAACAGGTTTTATCAGTATTTAGCCTTACAGATGGCATATTAAACACTTCTCGGATAGCATCATCCAACACCTTTTGTATGTACGTCTTATCCACAAATTCATTAAAAACTAATATTCCATCATCAACGTATCTTGAATAAAAACATAAGCCTTTATCCCCAAATTTCGATTTTAAAACTTGATCAAATCTATTTGCCACAATCTCTATAAAAGCATTAGACGTAGGTAATCCCGCAAAACAGTACTTGTACAGCTCGGTAAGCTGCTTTAATAAATCTTTTTCGTATCTCCGCAGATTAGTATCCACAACATATTCATTAAAAATCTTTCTTGCTTCTACAGATTCAAAAAAATGCTTAAAATCAAATCTAAATATTGTAAAATCACCTAAACAAGTAATATTTTCAATAATCGGAAATAATTCCCTCATAATACAATTGCGATTTGCATATTTTATATTGAGTTCTATATCTAACCGCCTTTTCAAATATTTTAATGCTATCTCTTCATTTGTACTGTTTACCTTATATATCAATCGAGCTTTTTTCTGTTGCTTAATTATTCCCTTTTCTAAATTATTTTGAAAATCTACTTGATTATTTCTAATTCTGTTATAGATAAGAAATCTATCTCGAATAAGCTCTTCATCTTCTGTATCTTCAATTAATTTACTAAAAACTTTATCAATACAAGTATAGAGCCACTTATTCATAAAAGACAAATCAATAATTCTTCCTTTATCATCTAATATATCTAAAAATATCCCATCCGATTTACCAATATTTACAATTGTATTTATTTGATATGTTTTTTTTACTATCTCTTCTTCTTCATAAAACTTTTTCACTGCTTCGGAAAAAGACTTATCTGAATATTTATTTACACAATACGCAAGCAAATATATCGATAAACAATTATCTCCTACCTCTCCTCCATATAAAGATAAAATGTTCTTGCGTATTATTATTATCTTTTGTTGTATATCAGCATTTCTTAATTGTTCAGAAACCTTACTTAACTTATATGCGTTAAACACTCTTTTCGCATATGGACTTAAACCATTATAATTCCATGAAATACTATCCAAGCGTTGCAATAAACTTTCAAGAGTAATATTGATAGGTGCTATATCCTGAGCCAGAACCCTTCCTCTCAGATCTTTCGTAAATTTAATTCTCATATCTAATTGCTCCCATTTTTAATGTTTTTATTTTACCACAAAATTATGTCTTTTACTATGTAAAAAGACAATGGCACAAAATAGACTATCCCATTGTCTCTCCAATATAAACTATCTTTCTTCTGTATGATACTCAACCTCCGTCCCATCCAGAAACACTGCCACCCCCATACCACTCTCATACACCCTGATATAATCCAGCATCTGAAGCATCAAACCAATATCCAGCTCCTGTATAGGCTGTGCATCTTCCGTCAGCTCCATAAAGTCTGCCGCCCGGAATCTCGCCAGCAAATCATCCCCCTTGCACTTTTTCCTTCCACTCCGGCAGAAGCATCTCCCTCCATTCTAACAGCTTATTCCATGCCATGAAATAAATCTTTCTCACCGTATCTTCTTCTATATGCCGGTTGGAGCATCCCAAAACACCTTTTACCCCATACCCGCTCACTGCACTGCCATATCCTGCGCATCTCCCCGATACTGCTCTGCCATCCTTTCCTATGGAACACTTTGTTGCATTCGACGCAAACGGATTCTGCTCCGTATTTCGGAAAATACTCCGTTCCATATCTCTTAATATGCCCACTGGCCTCTGTAGGATTTTTCCGTTTGCTATCTGGTAATTCTACCATCTCTGTAAAACAACCTGCTTCCCTTTTTCACTGTTCGAATCGATATTTTCAAAGATAAAGAAAATTTCACCCTTCTTCAATGCCTGATAACAATTTTTTACAGCCAACTCCCGATCTTTTTCTGAAAGGTAGTGATTCACTTGAACTGCTGTAATGATATCACACTTCCCGCATTCTTCAATCTCCTGAACAGCTATCTTCTCAAATCAATTGCCCGTTTTTAGGAATCTACTTTTTGAAATGTCCAGCATATTTTCCGAAATATCTGTAAATACAAATTCTTTGATATCTATTTCCCGTTGTACTGCCTTGTACATTTTCCTGTCCCACAGCCAATATCCAACCATACTACCTCTTTCTTTCCCATAACAATCAAAATGTCTGTAATATGCTTATAAAAATCTTCATAATAAGGAAGTGCTTGTCTTATCTTCTTATCATATTCTCCCGGTTTAAAAGCTGTATGCTTCATATGCCCTCCTTTCATTCAGTAAACGTTCCATCAAACTTTCCCTGTGGTTGATAATCATTTCCATAACCTAATAGCTCTCCATTTCTTCATAGTTGCAGCATCCCATTACCCCATCATCAAAAGATATGATATCCGCTCCCGGAATGCCTAATAAAATCGGGGAGGGGGATGCAATAATAAATTGTGAACCCTTTTCAACCATCTTAGTTATTTAAATCAACAATGTTAATTGCCTCTGCGGCGATAATGTCGCCTCCGGCTCGTCCATGATATATAACCTTTCCCGGTCAAAGGATTAAAAATATGCAAAAAACTTTCCCTATGATACTGTTCATACCGCATGTATAATCAGTTTTCGTTATCAAGAAAAATCTCCAGTTCGTTGTCGTAATAATTACTGATTGTATCAATATCCCTTTGTGAAAAATAACGAACCGGTTCCTGAGCCTGACTAAGTACTTCTTGAGCGGGTTTTGTAAGTCCATTACCTCCTGTTAACCAATGTTCAGCATCATTAGGATTTTTCTGAATGTCATCAACAAATTTTTGAGCAATGGGTTTACCAATTTTTTTATCATAATTTTTATGGTCGACACGAATATTAATTTTTGTGTTTGAAGGAGGGGGAATAATATCTTTATGTCTTGCTACCGCTTCAAGTCTTTCACCAGTATTATGGGGTGCTTTTAGTTCAAAGTCCAACCCGTCATCCGGTTCATTGGTATATGTAGGTTTTCTGTAATCAATATCCTCTCCATTTCTTTGCATTTTAAATATTGTATCCTCTAAAAGTTTTCTTTCACCTTTACGCCCCTTATTCTTATCCCTATCATTTTGCACATTCTTCACCCCCACACTATATAAACACTGTCATCATTTTTGTATTTTATCTGTTTTTTTATTATAATTTTTCTTATATTGAGCAGGACTGTAAGCTTATCGAAAATATCGTATCTACTTTTATCATTTACTATACCTTTTTGTAATTCCGAACAATATTTTATTGACAGTTCTTCACATTTCTTTATAGTATCCTGTAAACTAGCATTGGCAATAACTTCCGTTTCATAGCTATCTCCGCCTGACTCTTCAAGCACACATATTTTATCGATTACTTTACTAAGTTCCAGAGCATTAATCATTTCCTCTGAAATATCAATACTGTCTATATTTTTTGATTTTTCTTCACAAAGCTGTGTACCTTCAAATGAATATTTGACTAATATTAAACATTTACTCATCGTCTGATTCCTCCATTTTTAAACTATTTAAAAGGTTAGCTGAATTAACATTTTTACCTTTCGAGTCCTCTCCAGAAACAAATAACATTTTCATGTGATATTTCAACTCAGAAAATGTCATTTTATGATCAACAACATACTGAGCTATTTCCTTATTAATTTCTTTGTCTGAAAATCCACTAGAAAAAGGATTTTTTCCTTGTGTCAAAAAATCTATAATATCCTGTTTCTCATTGTTTTCAATTTTATATATAAAACTAAATCTGCGCAAAATTGCCGGATCAAGCAAATCTTTATGGTTGGTTGTACAGATAATGACTAAATTCTGAACAAACAAATCCAAATAATGCATAAACACAGTGAGTGTTCTTTTCATATCTTCAAGATCTTTTGAAAAAGAACGATTCGGCAGAAATGCCTCTATCTCTTCTATAAGCAGTATTGTTGCCGATGTTGCTGCCTCCTGAAGCACTTCCTCAAAAAAATCTGTCATCGCTTTTTCTGTTTTTCCTAGTTTTTCGGATATTAAAGAAGACAAGTTAATGGAATAAAAGGTAGCTTTTTCATTGTTGAAAGCACATTCATACACTATCGACGTTTTTCCTGTTCCTGGCTTTCCATACAAAAGAATATTGCCGTTCATATGCAGAAAATCCCAGTATTTTCTCTCTATAGACGAACTAAAACACAATTTTATAATCCTATCGATTTCTGCTCTTTGTTTACTGTAACCCACTAATCCCGTAGAATATTTCTTAAGTTGATCACGTGTAATTTTAAATGTATCTACACTATTTAATTGACTACATAAATTATAATTACTCATTTTTCTCCCCTATTTCTATTATATACCTTTTATCAAATGAAAAGTCGATACTATTACCCGGAAAACAGTTTTTATTTCTCATTCAACTATGCTTACAGCTCATCTTAAAAATAAATCTGTCGTACCAAACGCGATGAAAAAATACAAATTCCAATTCTTAGTTTTCTTTAATTCCTTACCCAAATCTCCATTCGACAAAATTCAGCCTTTCGCCGAAAGTTCAATTTTTCTTACCCCACCTGCTCCATGAAAACATATTTTTAGTCCCACCAAACAGAAAACACACGATCAGATCAACCTTTAATTGCCCAAACTATTTGATTTAGCGAACTTTCCGGGTGAGCAGACAGACACTCTCAACATGAACAGTCGCCGGGAACATATCCACGCACTGCACCCGCTCCACCCGGTAACCGCCGGCCAGCAAAGCCTCCAAATCCCTGGCAAGACTGGACGGTTTACAGGAGATGTAAACCATCTTTGGCACCTGGTAGTGAATAATTTTTTCCAATGCTTTAGGATGGATGCCGTCTCTTGGCGGGTCAAGGACAATGAAATCCGGTTTTTCCTCTACATCATCGAGGACTTTCAGGACATCGCCGGCAATAAATTCGCAGTTATCCAGATGGTTGAGCACGGCGTTTTCTCTGGCGGCCTCCACAGCCTCCTCAACGATTTCCACGCCGATGACTTTTTTAGATACATCCGCAAGAATCTGGGCAATTGTCCCGGTGCCGCTGTATAAATCGAACACAGTCATATCCTTTGTGCTGCCGATATAATTCCGTGCCGCCGAATAAAGGACTTCTGCACCGAGGGAATTGGTTTGAAAAAAGGAAAAGGGCGTAATCTTAAATTTTAATCCGAGAATCGTCTCATAAAAATAATCTTTTCCATAGAGAATCCGGGTTTCATCACTCTGAACCACATCGGCAAGAGAATCATTGATGATATGGAGAATTCCTGTGATATGACCCTCCAACTGAAGATTTAAAAGGCGACGCACCAGCTCGTCAAATTCATGCTCCGTCTGGCTGGAAGTCACTAAGTTGACAAGGATTTCCCCGGTTGTCTGGGCCCGGCGCACGAGCAAATGCCGAAGATAGCCCTGGTGGCTCATTTTCCGATAATAGCTGAGATTGTTTTCCTGACAATATTCCAGAACACAGGTAAGAATTTTTGTAAAATCTTCATGGACAATTTTGCAGTCCGCCGTCGTCAATACATCATAGGTACTGCCCTTTTTATGAAGCCCCAGCGTTAATGGCCCATCTTTGACGGCATCGCCAAAGGAAAATTCCATTTTGTTGCGATAACCAAATTCCAGGGGGCTTCCCTGAATCCCTTCAAATATATAATCCGCCTCATCCGGCGCACCCGGCTTCACCTGTCCGCCGCGAATCAATGCTTCCTCAATCAATGCCCGGACCTGCCCGGCCTTCATCGCAAGCTGGTCTTTATAGGACATTGTCTGATACATACAGCCGCCGCAGGCCGGAAATTCTTCGCATGCCGGCTGGCGTGTTTCTTTTTCCGATTTTTGGAGCACTTCTAAAAGCCGCCCTTCGCAGCGATTTTTTCGTTTTTTATTAATCTGGAACCGAACTTTCTGCCCCGGCATACCGTTTTTTACGATAACACGAACCATCTCTTCCGACGCTTCGTCCTTCACCCACACAATTCCCTTATTCGGGAATTCAATATTCTCAATAATCCCTTCGAAAATCTCACCTTTTTTCATGATTTCACATATCCTTCTAAAAATTTTATAGAGTAAAAAAGGGATGCTGAATCTGGATTCAACATCCCCCATTTTGCTGGTATCAATTAATTATTATTCTGCATCTTCTGCTGCTTCTTCAACAGGTTCTTCTGCCTTTTCTTCTTCTTCATCTACGAAGTCTTCAGCTTCGTCCTCAAAATCTTCGAAATCATCTTCAAAGTCATCATCGAAATCATCAAAGTCATCAAAATCATCCATGTTGTCTTTGGAGAGATATTTATACACTGCAAAAGCAACCACTGCAAGAATAACTGCCCCAATCAGAGCAATGCCCCATTTGCAAATGCATTTCTTTTTTTCTTCTTCCTCTTTTTTCTGAAGAATGTCACCAACTTTTACCATATTCTTTAATTCTTCAAGTTTAACTGCACTTACGATATCTTCTATACGATTCATTTTCCATTCCGTCCTTTCAAAAAATATTTACATATAGTATACCACTATTCCTCTGAAATTACCATCATAAATTTGGTAAATTTAATCCATCAACTTTAACTTTGCAAAGCTGGCAAACATTTTTTTGACACCGGATTTTTCAAAGTCTACTGTCACTTCATAATCCTTGCCGCCATCCGCAATATTGATGACTGTTCCAACGCCAAATTTCACATGCCGTACCATATCTCCCACCGTATAATCCAGCGCGGACGCTTTATTCACCTCAAAGGCTTTTCCATAGGAAGTCACTTTCTTTACCGCCTGTTTTCTGGAAAAATCCGAAGGCCGCTGAATATGTGTCTCCTGTTTCTTTTTCTCCGGCTTAGCGCCCAAATCAAAAAGTTCCGGCGTGATTTCCCGGACAAAACGGGAAATCATATTAAACTGGGTGGAGCCTCGAACCATACGGCATTTTGCAAATGTCAGGGTCAGCTTCTTTTTTGCCCTGGTTATTCCCACATAGCAAAGACGCCGTTCCTCCTCGATTTCCTCCGGGTCATCATTGACAATCGTCATATAACTTGGAAATAATCCATCCTCCATACCGCACATATAAACATATGGGAATTCCAGGCCCTTGGCGCTGTGAAGGGTCATCAGCATAACATAATCTTCCGCTTCATCTAAACTGTCGATATCTGAAACAAGGGCTACATTTTCAAGGAAGCCGCTTAATGTCGGTTCCTCCTCCTCTTCCTCATAAGCGATAATTTTGTTCATCAATTCATCAATATTCTCGATACGCCCCTGGGCCACCTCCGAGTCTTCCTCTTCCAGTTCTTTGATATAGCCCGTTTCCTCCAGAATATTCGTCAAAAGCTCGGCAAGGGTAATATATTCACTCTGGGCCCGGAACACTTCAATCATATTCACAAAGCCCTTAATCCGCTCCGCAGCTTTCCCGATTTTGGGAATATCCTCGCAACATTCCAGGGCATCGAAAAGACTCATTTCCCGCGCCTCGCCATATTCCAGCGCACGATTCATCGTGGTCAGGCCTATTCCCCGTTTCGGCACATTGATGATTCTCCGAACGGCCAAATCATCCCGGCCATTATCAATCGTTTTCAAATAAGCCAGAATATCTTTAATCTCCCGGCGCTGATAGAAGTTGACGCCGCCCACGATTTTATACGGAATACTCCGGGCCACAAATTTTTCTTCCAGCACACGGGACTGGGCGTTGGTTCGATAAAGAATCGCATAGTCATTATAATGGGCCTTGCCCTGAGATACAGCCCGCGCGATTTCATCCACAACCTGATAAGCTTCGTCATATTCATTCTGATATTGATGAAAGGCAATCTTCTCGCCGACTTCATTGGCCGTCCAAAGCGTTTTCTCCTTACGCCCCTTATTATGGCGGATAACCGAGTTGGCCGCATCCAGAATTGTCTGGGTTGAGCGGTAATTCTGTTCCAGTTTGATGACTTTTGCATCCGGGAACTCCTTCTCGAAATTCAGGATATTATAAATATTCGCCCCGCGGAACTTATAAATAGACTGGTCGTCATCCCCGACAACACAGAGATTTCGATATTTTCCTGCCAGCAGGCTAACCAATCGGAACTGAACCGTGTTTGTATCCTGATATTCATCCACCATTATGTATTTGAACCTCTCCTGATAATAATTCAGGACATCTTCATTATTTCTCAGAACTTCAACCGTCTTTACAAGCAAGTCATCAAAATCCATCGCATTATTTTTATAGAGAACCTTCTCATACTCGGCATAAACATCCGCAATTCTCTTTTTTGCAAAGTCTCCGGCCGCATTCAGAGCATATTCCTTCGCATTGATCATTTCATTTTTAGCGGAAGAAATCGCAGACATGATTGCCCGTTCTTTATATATTTTCGTGTCAATATTCAGGCGCTTACATATTTCCTTAACCACGCTTTTCTGATCATCCGTATCATAAATGACGAAATTGCGCTCATAGCCCAAATGGTCGGCAAAACGCCGAAGTATACGCACGCAGGCCGAATGGAAAGTACTCACCCAAATCTGCTCCGAGCCAAAACCGACAATATCGTCCACCCGCTCCCGCATTTCCCCGGCGGCCTTATTTGTAAAGGTAATCGCAAGAATATTCCACGGATTTACATTTTTCTCATCAATTAAATAGGCAATACGATGAGTCAGCACACGGGTTTTTCCCGAACCGGCGCCGGCCAGAATAAGTAAAGGCCCTTCTGTGTAATAGACAGCCTCCTGCTGCATCGGATTTAACGTTTCATAGATACTCATTTAAAATAACCTTCCTATCCCAGTTTTGCGCCGCAATTGGAGCAAAACTTATCATTCGCAGAAATTGGGTTTCCGCACTGAGAGCAGAATTTCGGCCGGGCAGCACCGCCAGCCTGCACCCCTGGCTGAGCTGCATTTGCCCCGGTCTGAGCCATATTTCCTCCTGCCGGCACGCTGCTTGGCGCCATTCCGCCCATCGCAGCACCGCCGTTCGGCATATTTCCCATCGGCATATTTCCCATCGGAACCTGTCCCATGGAATTCATCATATTCCCCATCTGTCCGGCCATCGCCATACCGGCAGCCATCTGCATCCCCATTCCGGCCATACTGTTCATACCGCCATTTGGATTCTTTGCCATAGAAACCATTGCTTCTGTCTGGGCGTCCACCTGTTTTCTAAAGGCGTAAGCCTGCATGCCGCCCATGGCTCCCATGGTGGCCCGCTCATCAATTGCTTTCAAAACCGCTTCCGGCAAGGCTATCTGAACATTCATAGCCTTGACCGTAATGCCGTACTCCGCCAAAAACTCGCCAAGCTTCTGCTTCATAAGTTCTGAAGCCTCTCCGCAATATCCCTGAATATCAAAAAAATTCATCGGCACTTCGGTCACAATCTCTTTAAATATCATAGAAATATGGGAGGTGAGGAAACCTTTCAGGTCTTCCACCGTATAGCGGCGTTTAGTTCCCATTAATTTATTGATAAATGCTGCCGAATCTGTGATGGCAAAAGAATACTTGCCATTGGCCCCCAGATTCACCATGCCAAATGTCTGATCCGGAATCGTCAGCTTTCCGCTGGTTCCCCATGGAATATCCACAATATCGTTTTTATTGACAAAAATTGTCTCCACAATAAATGTTTCGTCGAAACCATATTTCCACTCTTTTAATGATGTGGTAATCGGCATATTTTCCGTTGAAAGTTCGTATCTGCCCGGCTCAAAAATATCCGTCAGAACACCTTCATTGACAAGCACAGCTTCCTGTCCCGGCTGTACCGTCAGCACGGATTCGTGCATAACCCGGCGGCCTTCTCGGTCAAACACCTGTGCAAGTTCCCAGGCTTCCGTTGCCCGATAACTAATACTTGATAAACACTGTCCCCTAAATAACTTTCCCAGTCCCATAACGTTCTCCTTATCTTATTTGAATTATTCTAACTGTACCGGTACAGCCAAATCCCCCACCAGAGAATTTTCAGTAACTATACAGTCAAAAGCCAAAATCTCCACACCGGCCCCGGCCGCCTCCAAAAGCGCTTCAGCGAAGGCCGGCTGTGTCGCCCGATTTGGCTCAAACACCTTGACACCTTTCATCTGAATGATAAAAATAATGCTGGCCAGATATCCCTGCTTCCGCGCTTCCATCAGTTCATGGATGTGTTTAATTCCCCTCTCCGTCGGAGCATCCGGAAAACGGGCCGCGCCGTCAACTTCCAAAGTTACACCTTTAACTTCTATATAATGTTTCTGTCCGCCGTGTTCCACATACAAATCAAACCGGGATTTTCCAAAGGTCTTTTCCCGCTTCACATAAGTAATATCAGAAAAGAGACGGCCCGCCCGGACCATCTCTTCAACAATCTGATTTGGCGCAGTTGAGTCCACATTGACCCACTGTCCATTTTTTTCAACGCAGACAAGAGAATACCGGGTCTTGCGCTCCGGATTCGACGCCGGCTCTAACAATACTCTCGCATCCGTTACAAATAATTCTCTCAGCCGGCCCGTATTCCGTACATGGACAGCCTCCGCTGTACCCTTCACCATAACTTCCGCAATAAATCGATTGCGGCGGCGGATAAACCGGCCTTCTGTCATTGTTTCGTACTCCATGGACTTAACCAACCGAACCGATAACAATATTATCCCAAATCGGATCATTTGTAATGGTATATTCGCCTTTCCATGATTCATACATCTCTTCAAAGCTTCTGGCCAGGGCTTCATCCGAAGTATCCTCAGCCGTTTCAGCGATTCTTTCCAGCGCCGCATTGTATACTTTCGTTGAAAGAGCCTGCTTTTCCTTCATGATTTGGACGCCCTCTTCGGTCAGCGCAAAATCCTGGGAAATGGCTGCCCCCAGTTCTTCAATATAAGCCTTCGCTTCATCGGCGCATTGCTGTTTTTCTTCATCCGTTAAGGACACGCCGTACTCTCCGGCCTTACTGTTCAGAATTTCAGTCCGAACCAATCCATTATAAAGTTCCTCTTTGGCATACTCATGAAGCTTTCTTCCATCCTCCATCTCCGTATTCCACGGCGACTCGCCATACTGGGATGTGTAGAAATCTCTCAACTGATAAAGATAAACATTTACCTCTTTCATCGCAATTTCCTGGTCATTCACCTTAATAACGGCAATATTCATCTCATCCGTCGGAATTGGGTCATTCGGCGTTGAATCATCAAAGGTTTCCCCCGCCGGCTGGGTTTCCGCCACCGTCTCCTGCTTTGTGGACGGCTGAGTCTCCTTCGTCCCAATACCATTCTTATTCAGCAGTGTCATCACAATTACAGATGCAATCACACCAATAACAATTCCGCATATAATAAGTAATACGATTAACCCTGTATTACTTTTTTTCTTATTTTTAGCCATGTCTGTCTCCTTTCTATAATTACATACTCTAACAGTATACCACATTTTTTCAATCCTGCATACTATAAGAATATACCTTTATTTTGAAGGAGGATTCTATGAAACCTTTGCTGGATGTACGCAATGTAAGTTATTCTTACCACACACTATCCGGTGAAACAAAGGCATTGGATGGTCTGTCCTTCCAGGTTGACTTTAATGAATTTGTGGGTATTGTCGGCCCGAGCGGATGTGGAAAATCAACCATTCTGTCTCTGGTTTTCGGATTAATCCCCCCGGAATCCGGCGAAATTAAAATTCACGACACATTATGCAGGGACCATACAATGCCCATTGGTTATATGCTGCAAAAAGACCATCTTCTGGAATGGCGGACCATCTATGAAAATGCCATGCTGGGACTTGAAATTAATCATCAGCTCTCTCCGGCCCGTATCAAAGCTGTGCATCAGATGTTTAAAGATTACGGGCTTGAACATTTTAAAGACGCCAAACCGTCCCAACTGTCGGGCGGTATGCGCCAGCGTGCCGCATTGATTCGGACACTTGCGCTGAATCCGGGGCTTTTGCTGCTGGATGAACCATTTTCCGCGCTGGATTATCAGACACGGCTGAATGTATCCGAAGATATCTATACGATTTTAAGGAAAAAGCATAAAAGCGCCCTCCTTGTGACCCATGATATCTCAGAAGCCATCAGTTTCTGCGACCGGATTGTTGTTCTGACCGACAGGCCCGCAACTGTCCGGGAAATTGTGCCGATTCACCTTTCAATTGAGGAAAAAACACCACTGAAAGCCCGCTCCGCCAAAGAATTTCAAGATTATTTTAATCGATTGTGGGGTGATTTAAATGGCTGAACCCACCAGTACTCTGCAGCAGGCTTTTGTTGCGAATTATAAACGCCGGAAACGTCATATTATTTTCTGGCAAATTTTTATATGCGTTGTCTTTGTTGCCCTTTGGGAGGGAACCACCCATTTAGGTATTCTCAATGATTTTATATTCAGCAGCCCTTCAAGAATTGTCAAAACTTTCATCCTTATGGCTGCTGACGGAACCGTATTTTATCATATCGGCATCACCCTGTTTGAGACATTTTTAAGCTTTTTTATTGTCCTGGCAGCCGGTATTTTACTTTCTGTCCTTCTGTGGTGGAATCGGAGCATTTCTTCTGTTCTCGAGCCTTACCTCATTACACTGAACAGCCTGCCAAAAACAGCTTTGGCGCCTATTTTTATCGTATGGCTCGGCAACAATATGAAAACCATTATTGTCTGTGCCGTTTCACTGGCAATTTTCGGTACAGTGATTAACCTGACAACCAGTTTCACCCAAATGGACCCGGATAAACTGCTGCTCATAAAAACCCTCGGCGGCGGCCGGAAGGATATGCTTCGGAAAGTCATCATCCCCGGAAGTATCCCGGATATCATAAGCAACATGAAAGTAAACATCGGCCTCTGCCTGGTTGGCGTTATCATCGGAGAATTTCTTTCCGCAAATGCCGGACTTGGATATCTGATTGTCTATGGCAGCCAGGTTTTCAAGCTGGACTGGGTACTCATGTCCATTGTACTTTTATGTATCATCGCCACCGCCCTCTACGGGCTGCTGAATTTAATTCAGAAATTCTATCTAAAGCATCATACTGAGTAAAACAAACCGCATCACTGTTGCTCTGACGGTGATGCGGTTAAAAGTAAATTGCCATAAAGCTTATCTGTTATATAAATCCCTGCTCAACGGTAACAACGGCATAAAGGCTGGCATCAGCGTTATGGATTTTTTCTTTTATAAGCCGTTCAATCTCCCGTTTCTGATTCAATTCCTCCGGTGTCACAACCAAGTCAAAAATAAGATTTGCATGGGAGCTTCCCCGGACCATGCGAAAATCGTGAATTTTCCAGTCCTTATTTTCAGCCGCCACCATATCCTCTACCATTTTTTTAATCTGATTCATCTCCTCATCATCGGTCACTACCGGGTCCATATGAATCGTAGCGCTGCACTGAAATTCCTTCATCAGGTCTCTCTCTATGTTGTCAATCAAATCATGGGCTTCCAGAATATCTTCTTTATAAGATACTTCCGCATGAAGTGATATCATCCGGCGGCCCGGGCCGTAATCATGGATAATCAAATCATGGACGCCAAGAATTTTTTCTTCCTGCAGCACCCTCTCTCTGATTTTTTTCACAAGTTCCGGGTCCGGCGCCTGCCCAAGCAGGGGCTGAATCGTATCCTTCGCCGCGCTGAATCCGGCAAAACATACAAACAAGGCAACCAGCGCGCCAATCCAGCCGTCCAGATTTTTTCCTGTAGCCATGGCAATAAAAACGCCGATGAGTACGGCAGAGGTGGAAATGCAGTCGCTCAGACTGTCCGCTGCCGTTGCCTTCATCGCCTCAGATTGAATCCGCTTTCCAAGCTTCAGATTGAATCGGGCCATCCACATTTTTAATAAAATCGAAACAATCAAAATAATGATGGATATGACACTGAAATCCGGCGCCTCCGGATGGAGAATCTTTTCCACCGAAGATTTCATCAATTCCACCCCGGTCATTAAAATGGCCGCCGCAATAAAAAGCCCGGACAAATATTCAATCCGCCCATGGCCATAGGGATGGTCCAAATCCGCCGGTTTCCCCGCCATATAAAATCCAATCAGCGTCACAACGGAGGACGCCGCATCCGACAAATTGTTAAAGGCATCCGCCATGATTGACACTGCCCCCGTGGCCAGCCCGGCAAATAACTTCAATGCAAATAAAAGCACATTGCAGCAAATGCCGACAAGGCCCGACAACCTGCCGTAGGACTGTCGGACCTTCGCATCATTAATATTCTCTTTATCCTTGATAAACCATTTTACCAATAATTCCGTCAACTACAGGTCCCTCCTGCATCCGTATATATACGGTCGATTATACTCTATATCTTATGCAAAAGTCAAATGCAAAAAGCCGCATAAAGCGGGACAATCTTTTTTCCATCCTCGAAGCCAAAATTTTTTGCTGAAAGTTTAATGGCGTAGGATGGTTTATAAGTCTGCATATACACTCTCAAGCTTTTTGCCCTGGTATTATCTGCCGACTTCACTTCAATCGGAATAAGCTGGCCATCACGTTGGATGATGAAATCTATTTCAGCTCCACGCTCAGACTTCCAATAATATGTTTTGTACCCATTAATTGTAAGCTGTATATTTACATAATTTTCAGCCATACCGCCTTTAAAATCGTTCAATTCGTCCACCATATAAAGGATATCATTTGCAATTAAATCTTTTTTTGCGCAAAGAAGTCCTGCATCAGAGACATATATTTTAAATGCATCAATATCACGATAATTTTCCAAAGGTTTTTTTACCTGTCCAACCTTATAAACCTGTGATACAATACCCGAAAGGCAAAGCCATTCAATAGCATTTTCAAACTCAGAAGCTCTTCCGCCTTTCTTAATGAGTTTATATTGGAAACGGGTATTCTTTTTCGAGAGCTGCACAGTAATGTTATCATATGCCAATCGCGTTTTCTTAATTTCATTCAGATTATTATATTTACTCATATCATTCAGATAACTTGCAAGAATCGTATCCTGAGTATGGCGAACAAGTATATAATCTTTTGTTTCTGCGAACTGCATAACACACTCCGGCATCCCCCCACAACAAGATACTGGCGATATAGTTTCATCGCCAAATCATGCAACGCAGAAGGCAACGGCATATTTTCCTGAAAACATTTCTTAATCTGCCCCACCAGCTTTTCCTCGCCCAAAGCAAGCATAAATTCCTCTACATCCATAGGATAAAGTGTTTTCATATCAACCTTTCCAACCGGGAAAGAAAATTTAGCTCTATTTACTGCAACGCCGAGTAAACTCCCTGCCACAATAATATGATAATCCGGCGCATCTTCACAAAAATATTTCAGTGAAGTCAATGCCCTTTCACATAACTGTATCTCATCAAATACAATTAATGTTTTTTCTCTGACAATCGTCTGCCCTGCAATATGGGAAAGAATCGGAATCAAATATTCAGGACTAATATTTTCCTCAAAGGTTTCACTTAATTTGGGATTGGTCTCAAAATTAAAATAAGCCACATTCTCATAAAAGTTCCGCCCAAATTCCAAAACAGAATAGGTTTTTCCTACGTGTCTTGCCCCCTGCAGAATCAAAGGTTTCCGATGCTCGCTTTCCTTCCAGGTTTCAAAATAACTCATTACTTTTCTATACATAAGCACCCCTCCAGCGAAGATGTACTTATACTATACAGGATATTCGCGTTAAAATTAACGGTATTTTCATTGAATTTTGCATTAAATTACATGAATATTTTTTATATTTTTACATTATATGACACCTTCATGGCTTTAATCAAAAACAGGCGGCCCCATAGGATTCCACCACCTATGGGATTCCGCCATCTCTATCAGGATTCTGCCATCCCTACGGAAATTCCACCATGATACAGGTTCCTTCACCAAGCTTGCTGTCCACGGTCACCAGCGCCTGATGAAGGTTGGCGCCGTGTTTTACGATAGCCAGGCCCAGGCCGGTGCCTCCGGTTTCTCTGGAATGGCTTTTATCCACCCGGTAAAAGCGTTCGAATATGCGCTCCTTCTCTTCCTCCGGCACGCCGATTCCCGTATCCCGGATAGACCATCGGATACTGTATTCTTCCCTTGGCGACGGCTCCAAAAGTATATGAACGGCCCCGCCGTCCCGATTGTATTTCACCGCATTATCGCAGAGGTTATAAATCATTTCATAAATAACCTGCCGAACGCCGTGGATTTCTGGCACATCACCGTCAATGGTCATACTTATTTTTCTCTGCCGCGCCACTGTCTGAAGGCTGTCCACCACCTCTTTTGTCACCCGATTTAAATCTACGTCTTCAAAAGGCATGATTTCTGACTGTTCATCCAGCCGGGACAGTTTAATGATGTCTTCGATTAAGGTTGTCATACGGACTGCCTCCTTATGGATTCGGCCCGCAAATTCCGGAATATCTTCTTTTTTTACCATGTTATGGCTGATAATCTCCGCATATCCAGAGATAGCCATAAGAGGGGTTTTCAATTCATGGGAAACATTGGCCGAAAATTCCCGGCGGATTCCCTCCGCCCGTTTTAATTCCTCCAACTGAATCCGAATCCTCTCATTTTGATGGTCCATCCGGGTGAGAAGCGGCATAAATTCTTCATATATCGGTTCTTCCAACGGTCTATCCAGATTAATTTCATTAATCGGCCGAACCATCCTCCCCGTTTCAATATATATGATAGCAATAGAAATACCAATGATTGCTGCCACAAGCAGCAGCATAAACGGCGCCATAGAAAACATCAACTGATAAATACTGTCCATGGAGCTGCTGACACGGAGAACATTTCCATCCGTCAGCATGACCGCGTAATAATAGACCTTTTTATCCATAGTATCCGAATCCCTGAGCGACGCCCCTGTTGATTGTTTAAGGGCCTGAGCTATTTCCGGGCGTTTTTTATGATTATCCATTGACTCTGCATCGCCCACCACCGAATCGTACAGCACCTCGCCTTCCTGATTTACAATCGTAATCCGGCGGCTGTTTTGAGGAAGAGTTTCATTTTTCAGGAAATTAATTCCTTCCGCATCGATGGCCGCCTTCAAAGTTTCCGCTTCATTCTCTGTTCCAATCTTAAGCAGTTCCACCGAATAGGTATACATCAGGAAAGTGACCGCCAGAAAAGTCAAAATAACCGCCGCCGAAACAATCGCCACCGTATTACGTATGATTTTTTTCTTCATTGTCAGCCTCCGATCCGATAGCCGACGCCGCGGACCGTTTCAATATATCTGCCGCAGTCTCCGAGTTTTGAGCGAAGCGTCCGTATATGCACATCCACCGTCCGGGTTTCGCCGTCAAAATCATAGCCCCAAACCCGGCTGAGTATCTGATCCCTCGTCACAACAATATCCTGATTTTCTATCAAATATTTCAAAAGCTCATATTCCTTTAATGTCAATGCAATTTCTTTTTCATCCGCAAAAACCTGATGTCTTTCCAGGCGAATCTTCAAATTTTTATACATAAGCTCAGAATGACTTTCTTTTTGCTGGCTCCGACGCAACACAGCCCGAACCCGGGCGATAAATTCCATCATGCCAAAGGGTTTGGCAATATAGTCGTCCGCTCCCATATCCAGTCCCGTCACTTTATCAAATTCGGAACCCTTTGCCGTCACCATGATCACCGGGATATTTTTTGTTGCCATGGAGTCTTTCAGTTTTTTCAAAATTGAAAGGCCATTCTCCTTTGGCAGCATAATATCCAATAATATCAAATCCGGTTTTTCCTCAGAAATTGCATGAAAAAGTTCCGTGCCACTGGAAAAACCAGCGGCATGAAAACCGCTGGATTCCAATGTATATACGATAAGTTCCCGAATATTTCTCTCATCTTCCAGATAATAAATCATACGTCTTTCTCTCCTCTGTGTTTTCCGGTAATAGAGAATTCGACCCATTCAGAAATATTTGTCGCATGGTCGCCAATCCGCTCATAATATTTGGCGATCAGCAAAATATCCATCACATGTTCATGAATGATTCGGTCCGAATCCATCTGCCGCACAAGCAAATCTTTCACCTCAAGGAAAAGGTCGTCCACCACATCATCATAGGCAATCACTCTCTGCGCAGCATCCAGATCCTGCCACACATAGGCGTTGACGCTGTCCGTCACCATCTTCATCGTGGCCTCCGCCATGGCGCCAATCGGAATATCCATTCCCGGAGCCTTGATGCCGGATGTTAAAATGATTTCGGCAATATCTGCCGCCTGGTCGCCAATCCGCTCCATATCGGTGATCATTTTCAGTGCGGCGGAAACCTTTCGCAGATCCGAAGCCACTGGTTGCTGCTGAAGAAGCAGTTTTAAACAGAGACTTTCAATATCTCTTTCTTTCAGATCGATCATGCTGTCCTTTTCGATAAGTTCTCTGGCCGTTTTATAATCCTCATCCATCAAAACTTTATATGTCATCGAAATAACCTGCTCGCACAGATTCCCCATCTCGATAAGCTTTTGATGAAGCTGTTCCAACTGAGCATCAAAATGGTTTCTCATATCATCCAAACCTCCCCGTAATATAATCCTCCGTCCTCTTATCCCTTGGAATGGAGAAAAGCTTTTCTGTCTCATCATACTCAATCACCTGTCCAAGGAGGAAAAACGCTGTCTTATCGGAAATTCGGGCGGCCTGCTGCATGTTATGGGTCACCATAATAATAGTATAATCTCTCTTCAGCTCCACGGCAAGGTCTTCTATCTTAGAAGTTGAAATTGGATCCAGCGCCGAAGTTGGTTCATCCATCAAAAGCACCTCCGGCTGGACAGCCAATGCCCGTGCAATACAAATTCTCTGCTGCTGTCCGCCTGACATTCCGAGGGCGCTTTTTTTCAGACGGTCCTTAACCTCATCCCAAATGGCTGCATCTCTCAAAGACTTTTCCACGATTTCATCCAGCTTTGCCCTGGCATGGATACCGTGAGTTCTCGGCCCGTAGGCAATATTATCATAAATGCTCATCGGAAAGGGATTCGGTTTCTGGAAGACCATACCTACCCTTTTTCGGAGCAGGTTGACATCCATATTTCCATAAATATCTTCCCCATCCAGGCGGATATCTCCGTCAATCCGGCATCCCGGGACCAGGTCGTTCATCCGGTTTAAAGTTTTTAATAAGGTAGATTTACCGCAGCCGCTCGGACCGATAAAAGCGGTAATCTCCCTGTCGCAGATTGTCAGATTTACGTCCTTCAGCGCATGAAAGTCACCGTAATGCAGATTCATGGCCCTAATCGTCATTTTTTCATACATAGTTCTATCTGTCCTCATACTTTCGTAAGTTTTCCGGCAATCACATTGGATACGCCATTAATAAATAGTACAAGCAGCAAAAGCACCACCGCCGTCGCATAGGCTTCATTCATATGAAGCGCTTCGCTGGAAAGCACATACATATGGAGCGCCAGCGTCCGCCCTGAGCCCAGAAGGCTTGACGGAATCCGGGCCATTGTCCCGGCCGTAAATATCAACGCCGCTGTCTCCCCGACAATACGGCCTGTTGAAAGAATAACCCCGGCAAGAATCCCCGGAACCGCTGCCGGAAGCACGATTTTAAAAATCGTACGAAGCTTACCCGCTCCCAGGCCAAAGCTCGCCTCCCGATAGGTATCCGGTACCGCTTTAAGAGCTTCCTCTGTTGTCCGCATAATTAACGGAAGAATCATGATTACCATAGTAAAAGACCCGGATAAAATCGAAAGTCCCCATTTTAAAGCCGTTGCAAAAAACATCAGTCCGAAAAGGCCATAGACGATTGACGGAATACCCGAAAGTGTCTCGGCCGTCATCCGAATGAGCCTTACAAGCCGTGTCTCCCTTCCCGCATACTCAACAAGAAAAATGGCCGAAAAAACACCGATAGGAACCGCGATCACCAATGTCAAAACAACCATGATAACCGTATTCACCGCCGCCGGTATAAGAGATACATTATCCGATGTATATTCCCAGGCAAAAAGACTTGGTTTCAAATGGCCGACACCCTTTACAAGTATAAATACGACCAAAAAGATAAGAACAGAAAAAGTTATTACCGCGCACAGCCATACCAATATTTTTAAAAAAGTCGATAAAACACGTCCGCTGCCCCCGCTGTTATTCATGAATCGTCCTCCTGTTCAGCATGGATACGGCCAGATTTATCACAAGAATAAAAACAAAAAGAACAACTCCGGTGGCAATCAGCGCCTCCCGGTGTAAATCTGTCGCATATCCCATTTCCATAACGATGTTCGCCGTCAGCGTCCGAACACCCTTTAACAGTCCCGATGGCATCCATGTCTGATTCCCCGCCACCATAACAACCGCCATCGTCTCTCCAATGGCACGACCGATACCGAGGACAACACCGGCAATAACGCCGGATTTGGCCGCCGGAAGAACGACAGCAAAAAGACTTCTCTCTTTCGTCGCTCCCAACGCCAGCGCACCCTCATAATAGCTGTCCGGTACACTTCGCAGCGCCGTCTCCGCCTGGGCGATGATTGTCGGAAGAATCATAATTGCCAGCACAATAGATGCGGTCAGCATAGTACTTCCGTCTTCTCCCGTCAGCCGGTTCATCATCGGCACAATAAGCATCAACCCGAAAAAGCCATAAACGATTGACGGGACACCGGCCATCAGATTAATGGCGGCCTGGCACAATCGATAGATTTTTTTCGGACAATAAAAAGCCATAAACATTGATGTGAAAAGGGCAATCGGCACTCCGATGGCCAGGGAAACGCCCGTCACACAGGCACTTCCCATAATCATCGGAAAAATGCCGAAAATATTATTTCCCGGTTTCCATTTCCGGCCGAAAATAAAATCGCCAAATCCGATTTTTGCCATAGCCGGCAGCCCTCCCGCAAGAAGGAAAATGCAGATGAGGGCCACCGCCAATACAGAGGTTAGAGCAGCCAGAAAGAAAATTCCTTTCATTCCATTTTCTTTATTCAGCTTCATAATAAATTATTTTACATCCTCCCAGGCCGTCATTTCGCCTGTATAAATTGCTTTAATCTGTTCGCTTGTCAGATCAGTGACGCCGCTTCCGTTATTTACAATAATTGCAATGCCATCCTGAGCAATCACAAGGGGCGTCAGACCGGCTTCCAATTCACTGTCCTTCAATTCACGCGAAGCCATGCCGATATCACAAAGTCCGTCCACGGCCCATTGCATCCCTGTTGTCGAATCACTCTGCTGTACTTCAATCTCCGCCTTCGGATTCACCGCCACATAAGCCTCTTTTAATTTTTCCATAACCGGCGTTACGGAGGAGGAGCCTGCAACGACAATCTTTCCTTCAGCGCCCGAAGCTTCATATTCCGGCTGGTCTCCAACGGCAATGTAGCCGTTTTCTTCAACCACCGTCTGACCGTCTTTACTCATAATAAACTGAATAAAATCCTGTGCCACATCACTCAAGCCCTCTTTTGTTGCAATATTAAAAGGACGCTGTACCTTATATGTACCCGCCGCCACATTTTCCGCCGTCGCCTCTACGCCGTCAACCTTCACTGCGGTCACCGCCTCATTTAAAGAGCCGAGGGAAATATAACCGATAGCGTTCACATCACTCTCAACCGTAGTAATCATAACCGATGTACTATTTGTAATTTTTGCAGCCTCCGTCGTCATATCCTCTTTTTCACCGTCGGCGTTTTTTTCCTCAATACCAAGCAATTCAACAAATGCGCCTCTTGTTCCGGAGCCATCCTCTCTGGATACAACGGTTATCGAGCCCGAAGCGCCGCCGGAAGCCTCTGTTTCTCCGGCCTCACCGTTACCGGCTGTTGATTCACTGACTTTACCTGTTTCAACCTTTGTTTCTTCTTTTTCTGTGCCGCAGCCTGTCAAAATCATTGTCCCAATCATCAATACGGATACTGTCATTAATAAACCTTTTTTCATCTCTTTAATCTCCTTAGTCTAAAAATGTTGTTTACGACTGAAATACTAACTATTCAATGTAAAATCCGTAATCCCTGCTTTGTAAATTATTTGTAAAAAAATATTTCTCCTTTTAAGAGAATTATTATTTGTATTTATGTCATATTTTCTTGTTATATAGGAAGCATTGTCGGATTCATTGACACCCCATTCAGAGACTGGATAAAATTAGGAGCAAAAGGAGGCCGGCCTATGAAAAATCCATTAATTGGTGAACGTTTAAAGCACTATCGGAAAACATGTAAATTATCCGTAGAGCAAGTATCTGAGTTATTGTCAGAGATTCAACCCGTTGCTCCGAAAACCATTTATGGATGGGAAAGCGGCCGAACCCAGCCCGATGCAGACACATTGCTGCGTCTCTGCCGCATATATGAAGTAAACGATATATTAGAAAGCTTTTCTTATAAAACATCGAGGAAAAACGTATTCAAACTAACGCCACAGGAAAAGCTTCTTATTGAAGAATATCGAAAACATCCAAATATGCAGGAAGCCATTCAAAAACTGTTGGATATTGACTAAAAGATTATCTGATTTGCTTTGTTTAAAAGAATTTTATATGTCTTTTATGTCAACATTCTCTTTATAAAAGAAAAGATTCCGTTTCGTTGACATGTTTCTATAGTGATGGCTAAAATAATTTGGAAAAGGAGAATGGTTATGAAGAATCCGTTGATTGCTGAGCGATTAAAATTCTATCGAAAAAAGAATAATCTGACCATACCGCAGGTTTCTGAATTATTATCACAAACTCAGCCAGTTGCAGTAAAAACCATTTACGGATGGGAAAGCGGACACACACAGCCGGATGCGGATACTCTCATGCGCCTTTGCAACATTTATCATATTGATAACGTGCTTGAAATCTTTGGATACAAAGTTTCTAAAAAATCAGTATTTAATTTAACGCCGCTGGAAAAAAATCTCATTTTGGAATATAGAAAACACCCGGATATGCAAAAAGCGGTTCAAAGACTGCTGGAAATGGAAAAAGAATCCTGATTGCAAAAAGCTGATAAAAGTTTATTACCCAAACAACTTTTACGAGACTATGAAGAAAAGGATTTGTTGACAAATTTTCATGTGCTCTAAAATGCGATAATGTAATGCAAGAAGGGGAATTTGTCAACAGGTTCAAACTTTCATACTCCCACAGGCGCAGGCCCTCGGAATGGAATATGCAAAAAAGAATTTCCCCGGCCATCAGGCGCTCGTCTACACCCATATGGACGGTCACAATGGCAACGGAAACATTCATGTTCACATCATTATAAACTCCCCCCGGAAAATGGACGCAGAACCGCAGCCCTTTATGGAGCGTCCCTGTGACAGCCGTGCCGGCTATAAGCACCACCTGACAGACGGTTACCTCCGGCACCTGCAGCAATCAGAATTGAATAAACGCAACGGGCAGATTGTGGCAGATAGTATGAAACCACGCCGGACAATCTTTCAGACACAGAAACAGTTTTTGCGGGATGCCATAAATGACATCGCTTCCCATTCAAAAAATCTGGAAGAAACACAGCCCCGTCCGGAAACAGAACCTTCTCCGGAGCCTTCCGGCTATTCTACAGAAAACAAACATAGCTTTTTTGAATACAGCCCAGATTATGACTATTCCTCCAATCCGACTGCCATCTTGTTTATCAGATCTGACTTACGTCTGGTCGTTGACCTTCAAACAATGTGAAAACCTGCAGATATCCTTTGATGAAATATCTGAAAAATGGAAGAAATCCAGAAAAACGGTAAAATCTACTGAGGGAAAAATAAAAGAGATCAATGAGCAGATTCATTATGATGACCAGTATCTTGCAAATAAGCCGGTTTTTGCTCAAATGCTGAAAGCCAGAAATAAGAAAAAATGCCGCCAGGAACATCAGGCAGAACTTGAACTTTATGAATCTGCGGTCAAATTTTTCAAAGAGAAAAATGCCGATGGGAAAATCCCGTCTATGAAATCGTTAAAAGCGGAAAAAGAAAAGCTGACCGTGCCCCAAACCATGATATTTCCTAATAGAAAAACCGGGCAGTATCTGTTTGATTGATACTGTCCGGCTCATTCTGCATTTTACCTAAGCAACTGCCAAAGTGCCTTTCGGTCACTATCGGAAACGCTCAATACATCCATAGACTGTTCCGCAGACCATCCCATTTTTTCCATAAGGTTCTTAATGTTAGCGAACAGTGTAGAAATTCTTTCTTTCTGAGCTGCTTTCTGAGCCGCTTCCTCATTCATTTGTTGTATGGCCAAACACACATCAATCGCCTCCTCACCTTCTTTGACTGCTATCTTTGCACCTACACAGGCATTTAACACATCCACTTCCTCTCTCCCCAAATGGCGGAAAGACTCGTTTGCATCCAATACCTTTTTCAATTCTTCCTTGTCTCTTGCATACTTGATAAATGACAACACTTCTTTCAAAGAACTCTGGAATTTTCCAAAATCTTCATCCTCTATCGAAGCCGGGGCAATCAAATTGACTTTGTAATCTGGAACCAGTGCAAGCACCCTTGCATCCTGCCTGGAAAACATTTCATGGATTGATAACGGACCGTCCCACTCTTTCGAGTCAAAATATACAACCAGTGTCACCACAGGCAATAAATGATCTTCTTTCAGAAAGCCGGAAAGATATTCATCGCTGCTGGCATTTTTATAATCACCGGACAATCTGTGGGAAGCTATCGCTTCTTCCACCTGCTTCGCATATTGGAGCGCATCATAAACCATATTTTTTACCGGCATCGCATAATGAATATTTGACTGGTTCTCGATTGCCAGAAGCAGATATGCGGTACTTTTATCCATCATCGCAACCACGGATTTTATGACATCCCTTGTTTTCTGTACTGGCTGGCCGGCACCCTTTTCCCCGCCATAAGGAACATCTATCTCACGGGTATCCAGTTCCTTCAGGCTCTCCGGATGGATGACCTGTTCTCCGCCATATACAAAATAGTTAAACGCATCCGCAAAGATTTCATTCTGTCTCATATATTTTGTTGTTACCGTATCTTTTACTCCCAAAGGATTTACCACCTTTATTATATGCTGCCGCTAAGCAAATATCCTTTTCTGTTACCTGTATCATACCATAGCAACTCAGGTTTTACAAGCAGGAAGCTGTGTTTCAGATTCCCGGCGACAGAATAAATCTTCCTCCTCCCAGAACTCATCATCCTCTCCGGACATACCCGGGCGTTTGACAGTTAAATCAGAAAAAAATCTCTACAGGCCGCATCAGTCCTGTATTTTTTTGTCAAATATTTTGTTTTAATATATAGTATTTTATGTATAATTTAAAGTGTAAAGGGAGTTGACCAAAGAAAACACCTCAAGTAAATTTAGATGATGTTGTATCATTTTAGTTGACACTTTATATTCAAGGATTTGATGTATAATCAAAGAGGAATAAGGAGGCAACTACAATGGAAAAAAAGCAAAGGAAATACGATATGGAGTTCAAAATCCAGGCCGTGAAACTGGCAAAAGAAATCGGCGGTGCAAAAGCGGCTGCTGAATTAGGAATTCCCGAAAATACCATGTACGCATGGACAAAAACAGCCAGGGAGGGACGGCTGGATGCTGGCCCTGGTTCACATACGCCCCGGATATCCATGAGTCTCGCAGAGGAGCTGACTGTTTTACGTAGACAGGTCAGGGAGCAGGAAAAAGAAATCCGCCGTCTGAAAGAAGAAAATGAATTTCTTGAGGAAGCAAGCGCTTTTTTCGCCGCCAGCCGTCGGAAGTCTGTAAAAGGCAAAGAATGATGTTCATTGCCATAAAAAGCGAGGACGGCGTTATCAAGGGAAAGATTTCTTTTTACTGCCGGATGTTAAAAGTAACACGGCAGGGTTTTTATAAATATCTGGCAAACAAAGACCTCCCGTGGAAATATCAGGATTTAGCTGATGCCATGCGGGCAGTCGCATCAGAGGATGAATGCAACGATGGCTATGGCAGAATCCGTATGTATCAGGCACTTCTTCTGAAACAGCCGGAAGGCGTCCGCATCCCTGGCGAAAGAACCGTTTACCGCATCATGAAGGAAATCGGACTCAGCCACCGCCCGAAACACAAACCGAACGGAATTACCAAAACTGACCGTGAAGCACGCAAATCGGATGACCTGCTGAAACGGGATTTTACATCTGCAGAGCCGTTGAAAAAATGCGTCACGGATATGACCGAAATCAAGTCAAAAGACGGAAAACTCGGGAGTATGAAAGTTTGGACCTGTTGACAAATTCCCCTTCTTGCATTACATTA
>ERZ809224.146-NODE-146-length-75772-cov-18.881150_pt1 | contig 75772 bp, 56 predicted proteins | sample MGYA00520513_ERZ809224 | MGnify/ENA primary metagenome ERZ809224 (study PRJEB31576, sample SAMEA3212658) | Homo sapiens | biome: human-gut; feature: human gut; material: fecal | place: Sweden | collected 2012 ... | reverse complement strand
CATAGGCTCCTGCAATCGAAATCAGATTCCAAACGGCTCCATCACTCCCCTTTTGAGTACCAAGTACCTCCACAAGATTTCCATTGTTCAGCTGAGGATAGTTTTCCAAAAATTCACTATCTTTTCCTGCCTCCTCGTAAACGAATGTCCATCCATCTGGATCATTTACTTCTGCCACATAGCGGGCAAATGGCTGTGTCTTCTGATTATCTGGAATTGCCACTCCCCAAAAAGTATGATTCTTTAACTTTCCCATGTTCGTATAGTGGGAATCCCAGTAGCTTCGCCAGTAGCTGCTTCCTCTGTCTGACATAAAGAAATACACGTAATGATCTGTAAAAATCCTCTGTCCTTCAAGAAATACACGAATCACCGCCTCTAAGCAGCTACTTCCCCGGATATCCTGATTGGTCGGCATAGTGTAGGCATTTTTAATAACCTCTTCGAGTGTCTTTCCAAAGCCTGAACCATCCGCTCCGATAATGTTGTGGTGCAGTTGATCATACATCGTCTGTGCCACTGCCATCTGGCCGTTCAATCCTTCGGTTGCTGCTTCCGCAAACACAGTTCTGGCTGCCAGATTTAGTTCTTTTGCTGTCATTTTTATTCCCTTTTCCTTTCTCACCGCTTCCCTCTTATTTTTCTCTCCGTGCTGCGGTGTAGCACATCCTGTCAGACCTCCTTGCTCTGACATTGCTTATCATATCAGAACAAGTATTCTTTTAACAGTGAACGTGTGCCACTTTTGGGGTGAACATGTTACACTTTTTGCAATTTTTTATTATTTTCAGCACAAAAAATGAGACTCCTGCAGCTTCAATTTAAACTGTAAGAGTCTCATTTTTTTGATATTTTATCTGGCCGCGTCCTCACATCCAACAAGATAATCCAATGACACATCATAGACATCTGCTATTGCCAAAAGTACATTCACACTGCCTTCATTTCCCCGTTCCAGCCTCTTAACTGTATCCACCGATATATTTGCCTGTTCTGCAAGCATTGACTGAGTAATATGACTTCTCTTTCTCAACTGACGTATTCGCTCTGCGCTTCCCTTCGTATTGTAGTATCGTTTCATCCGCAATTCCCTCTTTCGTTACACTTATGAACATTCGTTCTAATCATTGTTATAGCACATTTGTTCTACTATGTCAATCCTTATTTGCGAACTTTTGTTCTTTTTTGCATTAGCTTCCAAATTGAACTTAATGAGCATAACTCTTATGGAGTATTTTTATAAATGCATACACATAAAAAAAAACACTCTATTGAGATGTGTGCTTTACAATAAAACTTTAGAAATTTAGTCAAGGTAGTGCACTTTATAGTATGGCGATTGAATGACGTGGTTGGTCACATGACGTGCACATATTCATTCAGTTATATCACTTTATTCGCACATCAATTATGGACTTTCAGATTGCACGTTATCATAAAGTGCAATCTAGGAATAATGTGCAATCTGAAATATAGTGCACTTTATTCAGAATCCAAAGCATTTAAGCTATTCTTTTACGTTTTTTAAAAAGTGCAATTGAATTTTACTTTAGTTAATAGGTAAAAATTTTCATGCAATAAGTAAAAAATTTTTTTGTGGAAATTTGAAAAAATGCACTTTATAATGTAAAGTAAAATTCGTTTTTGAACTTTTCTTCAAAAAAATGCACTTTATTTTTTACATGTGAGCTTGAATATTTTCAGAGTAAAGTAAAATTCGATTTTTAAGCAAAACATCAAAAAATGCACTTTATAAGAGCCACAACGGTTGCCATGTTGCAATCAGTGTGGCTCTTAGTGATTAAAAGAAATGGCTAAGATTTCGACGCCTTCCCTTGCAGTAAGGGCAAGGTTCTTGACCTCTCATACGATAATATAGTTTCTTTTTGAGAGACATGCTGTATTGATGATTTTTCGGACAATTCCACCAAATTATTTTGTTGTAACTGCTCAGAATGGAGTCAGGATATGCAAGCAGATAATTATTCGTCCCACTCTTCCATTTCTTCAGGATGGCGAACTTTAAATGAGTTGTATCCTGGGAGAATTTTTTTGTCGCAACAGTATGGACAAGACTTGTCATCCAACTCACGGTCACATATCCGATATTGATAGTCGCCATGGCAAATTGGGCATGTCCACAATGCTTTATGGCGCGAGGAACGCAAATATTCGGATGGTAAATCAGGGTTATCGCTTGACCATTCTTTAACTAACTCAGGAGCAAGATCAGCCAATGAATTAAAGCCCAGCAAAACTTTCTTACCACGACATTTCTGACTGGGATACAAACTTGACATATCCCTCTCCGGCATCCTCCACCTTCCACTTCTGATCATCTGATCCGTTGAAGGTATACTGCTGGATATTGGAATAGGTCTTATCCCCCTCCTGAGTGTCGATATATTTTCCGGAACGCTGCTGGCGGATATAGTACACTCTTCCCACTGTAACTGCGGCTGAATTTTTATCTGCCTCAATGGACATAGTTGTCGGCTGTCCCTTTTTGTTGTACCAGAAATAGCTTCTCTGACCCTCGGCACTCTTTGCATACAGCGGCATTCTCTGCGCATTATAAATTTTCTTGACATGTATTTAGAATTTTATTATAATTAATATCAGTAAGAGTTCTGCCACAACAAGACAAGGAGATATTTTTCTAATGGAAGAGTTTTTAATTTCGACTACACTTACGTCCGATTTAATAAAACGTTATACGGATTCAATTTGGAAAATTGTTTCAAAAAAGTTTAAACGAGTTAAAATTTTTAGAATTTATGTTAGTATTTTAATACTTTTAAGTTGGTTAGTTTTGGGATATGATTTCTATTGCTATACCGTGTATGCTAAAACGCATTCTAGCCTTTTTTCAATAGTTCTCCTCGCAATTATTACGATTGTAGCTGTAGTGTACCTTATAAATTACAAGTATATTGCATTGAGAAAACCCCTGAAAATATTAAAGAAGAATATCGGGTGTCAGATAGAATACTTTTTTAAAGCTGATTATATCGTTCATAAATCTTTAACAACAGGATTGGAAAAAGAGCTTAATATCGATGAAATTACCAATATCGTTATTGAAAATGACATGTTTTTTTTCCTCACTGGTGATAAAAAGGATCTGGCATGTCCTGTACTTATTGATATGAAACAACTAACTCAAGAAGAACTAGAGCAAGTTCAATATTATATTGGTTTATACCTATATGATTTAATATATTCTTAAAAGCCGTGGGATGCAAGCTAAGATAGCGTACTGCATCCCATGGCTTTTACATAGATTCAATTATGTTTATAAATCACCAAACATTATACTGCTACTACCAATGCCGCTAACATTGCAAGTGATCCTTCTGGCAGAAAAACCGCAATACCTACTATACCAAGTGCAAAAATTAAACTTGTTGTCAAAATGCTGCTTAGCATACTAACACCATCTTGCTCTGCAAGCGACCATGTTGACATTTCTGGAACCTTTACCAATTCCCCATAAAGCGCTAACTCATTCTGATTCAGCTGCCCTTCATTTTTGAAGATATACTTAATAGAAATATTTCCACTACATTTATCACCAATTGGAATTGAAATTGAAAATTCGATTTCAATTTTTGTAGGACTTACCGTATATTTCGTTTCTATATTACCATATCCTACTGCAATCGCTAATTGATTGATATCCAACGTGTCACTAATACCCCAATCTGACAGTTTTGCGTAAAAATCTCCCCACGCAATTTTGACATTATCCATTTTAAGTTTGTTATCTTCAAAAGTAAATGTAAACGAACCATCTGAATTTGTATCAAAGCTTGCACTCTCAGATACTGTTATATCTATATATGGGGTTAGTGGATATGTAACTGAAATCTCCCCTAATGAAGAACTGAAATTTAATTGTTTCCTAAGTTCTTCTGGAAAACGAAACTGATCATAAATATTTTCAAATACGTTTGATATCATATAGTAATAATATGTCTTTTCGTCAACATGATATCCACATTCACGGCATTCAAATACGCCATAATCTTTATGTTCAAAAGAGTGCTTTGATAAATCTCGATAGTTAGCACCACCACACCATTCTTCATTTGGAAAAACATTAATGTTCTGTTCTTCAATATATCCAGTAATAGAATCATACGTGCAATTAAGCCATCGACTTCCATCCGCTAGGACAACTAATTGTGTAATAGATACATACGTTCCAATTGGCATTTGTCTTTTTGCCTCAGCAGTCGCATTAGTAGCTTCTTTTAAAGAGGTAGTGCAAATAACTACACCATTTTTCTTGTACGGAATTATTGTTGCTTTTACCACAGGTTCAGTTGGTGAATCTGGTGGGTCAATTACATTACTCATATGAATTACCAAATCTGAACGAACATATCCGTTGACATTACCATATTTTACCTGATACCATACATAGCCATCTGTTCCATTGGTTGTGCCAATAACTTCAACACCATCTCCATTTTTTAATGCCTTTACAATTGAAGCTCCTGTTCCTGCACCTGAGCGAATATTAACAGTTCCCGTTGTACTTTTAACGATACCTGCCCAACTTGCATATCCAGTGTTGTTTTCTTTGATTACGCCATGCGAAACCAAGTCAGAACGAATATATCCATAATAAAGGCCCATAATTCTTACATAAAACCATAGATAGCCATCTGTTCCAGACACCTGTCCAATAACATCAAAACAGTCTCCGTTTTTTAACTGTGGATAGCCACTGATTATTGATGATGCTGTAGATGCCTGTGATCTCACATTAACAGTTCCAGTTGTACTTCGCGCACAACCAAGCCACGATGAATAGGCGACCGTATTTACAGGAATAACAAGTTTTCCTTTAACGTAGCCTTTGTAAGTACCATTTACTGTCACTTTATACCATACATCGCCATCGTTTCCACAAACCTGTCCTGTTACCTTCATCTGCGTTCCATTTTTTACGTTAGGGCATCCTGAAATCAAACTATATTCAGTACCTGCACCTGATCGAATATTCAATGTCCCTGTTGTAGTATTTGCTTTTCCCCACCAATTTGGATAATCCGTTGTTGTTATCACCAAATCACAACGACAATAACCAACATACTTATTTTCTACGCTTAAATGATACCAAGTATATCCATCTGCACCTGTTGTTTCCCCGAATACGTGTACATTGGTTCCATTCGCATATGGACTTCCAGTTACTTTCGCAGCGCTACTAGATGCCGCTGTTCGTAAATTTGCTGAACCAGTTGAAGTTTTGATTACGCCTTCCCATTCAACATAATAATCCTTAACATGTGGAGTAATTAGATCTGATCTACAGTAACCAGCATGCCTTCCGCCAACAGAAACTGCGTACCAAACCATTCCATCATTTCCTCTTGTTTCACTTGTTACAGTTACGGTATTCCCATTGCTCAAAGCTGATAAAACTCCTGACAATGCGCTGTTTACAGTTGGAGCTGTTCGAATATTAACTGTTCCTGTACTGCTTTTTGCTTCTCCAATCCAAGCTGTATAACTAACCATAATTTGACGTGATACTAAATCACTTCTTACATACCCATAATACTGTCCCAAAATTCTCACATAATACCATAATCGATTATCCGAATTTCCGAGAACCTCGCCAAGTACCTCAAAAGTTCCTCCGTTTGACACAGATGGAACATTACTATTCTGATCATATGTTGTGGACGGACCAGTTCGAATATTTACAATTCCTGTCGTACTGTTTGCACTTCCAACCCACTGATTATATTGCTTTTCATAGCTAGCTGCATTTAAAGTTCCAATATAATAAGAATATACATAACCATAGCTACCAAATGCAGATTTTATTCGATAATAATCCTTATCTACACCTACTACAGTTACTTGAGTTCCATTATTTAACATTCCGAAACCAAATGCCGCCTGCTTATTCGATGGTGAAATCTGTGGAACTACACTAGGAGCATTAACAATCTTTCCTGTCCATTTGTTTTCATACGAAGAGTCCACATTGACTACTGCAGTATCATTTGGATTTTCAGTATATTCAATTCCAGGTAAAAAAAGACAATACGTAAAATCTCTAGATCCAATTGGATTTGTTTCCACATCTACCAATTCGCTTCTTGCTTCAATTACAACCTGATTTCCAACATAAATTCCAACATGCCCAGGTTTCCATAAAATTGCTCCTAATGGAATAAATTTTCCATCAGCAATAACTTTTCCATTTTCTTTTACCAATGGATATTTTTTCTCAGCAATATCAAATAATGCGTAAGATCCATACTGAGAATATCCTGAACAAATGCACACAAAACCAGAACAATCTGCACAATAAGAACCTGCCTTTGCACGAGCTGCAGCCTTTTTTTGTGCGTCACTAAAATATGCTGGACTCTGTGCGATTAAATCTTCAATATGAGCACTGCTACATAATTCTCCTTTTGCGCCATAAATATATTTATATGCATTTGCATATTTTCTTGCTGCTAAAGCAGCTTCTGTTCCTGTCATACTTATTCCTCCATTTTTTCAATTTTTCCATATTTGTTAGTTTTTTCCTCATTCACTTATAAGGCTTTATTGTTTCTTAGTTTGATTCTGCTATATTTCATTTTCTTCGGAATCTTTCGGTGTCTTTTGTACCTGTTTTGCTTTTTGCTCTTCACTCTTTTGTCTTAGCAGATCAATCGCACCACTCAATACCTTTGGCACCGGCACACCCATCAACCCAAGATTTTCTGTGATGGATAACAACTCATTCACAAGATATGCTGCCATTACCGCATTGCAGATAAAATTGGTTCCGGCAATAAGATCCAGCCGATATGACACTAATACAATGAGTAGTGAAATCCCCTTTCGACAAAGTCCTTTCCATCCACTTCTGCTTTCCAGCCCTCCTTCGGCTGACTTTTTACTCTTGTGAAAAATTCCTGCTGCCATCATTCCTGTCAGATAATCAAGTGCCATACATAAGATCAATGTCTCTAGCATCCTGCACCTACTTTCTCTTTAACAGGTCAGCTCTCACATATCCGGCATAGGCTCCTGCAATCGAAATCAGATTCCAAACGGCTCCATCACTCCCCTTTTGGTTGCCAAGTACTTCTACAAGATTTCCATTGTTCAGTCGAGGATAGTTTTTTAAAAATTCACTGTCTTTTCCTGCCTCCTCGTAAACAAATGTCCATCCATCTGGATCATTCACTTCTGCCACATAGCGGGCAAATGGCTGTGTCTTCTGATTATCTGGAATTGGCACACCCCAAAAGGTGTGATTTTTTAACTTTCCCATGTTTACGTAGTGGGTATCCCAGTAATTTCTCCAGTAGCTGCTGCCTCTGTCAGACATAAAGAAATACACGTAATAATCTGTAAAAATCCTCTGCCCTTCAAGAAATACACGAATCACCGCCTCTAAGCAGCTGCTTCCTCGAATATCCTGATCAGTCGGAGTCGTGTAGGCATTTTGAATCACTTCTTCAAGTGTTTTTCCAAATCCAGATCCATCTGCTCCAATGATGTTGTGATACAGTTGATCATACATCGTCTGTGCCACGGCCATCTGACCATCCAATCCTTCGGTTGCTGCTTCTGCAAACACCGTTCTGGCTGCCAGATTTAATTCTTTTGCTGTCATTTTTATTCCCTTTTCCTTTCTCACCGCTCCCTCTTATTTTTCTCTCCGTGCTGCGGTGTAGCACATCCTGTCAGACCTCCTTGCTCTGACATTGCTTATCATATCAGAACAAGTATTCTTTTAACAGTGAACGTGTGCCACTTTTGGGGTGAACATGTTACACTTTTTGCAATTTTTTATTATTTTCAGCACAAAAAATGAGACTCCTGCAGCTTCAATTTAAACTGTAAGAGTCTCATTTTTTTGATATTTTATCTGGCCGCGTCCTCACATCCAACAAGATAATCCAATGACACATCATAGACATCTGCTATTGCCAAAAGTACATTCACACTGCCTTCATTTCCCCGTTCCAGCCTCTTAACTGTATCCACCGATATATTTGCCTGTTCTGCAAGCATTGACTGAGTAATATGACTTCTCTTTCTCAACTGACGTATTCGCTCTGCGCTTCCCTTCGTATTGTAGTATCGTTTCATCCGCAATTCCCTCTTTCGTTATACTTATGAACATTTGTTCTAATCATTGTTGTAGCACATTTGTTCTGCTGTGTCAACCCTTGTTTGCGAACTTTTGTTCTTTTTTGTAAATCAACATTCCCACTTAAAAATTTTTCTCACACAAAAAAACGCCATAGCCGCTTTTGCAGCTTCTGACGCCTTTGCATAACTTAATTGTAAGCCACTGGGACAGTAATTAAGCCAACGTACCCAATTAAAAGTCCGCCAGACCTGTCCCCATGGTCACCCCTGTTTTCTTAAATAATTTTCAGAAACATCCGGTACCGTTTCTACTTCGATGTCTATTTCTTTTCCATCAATCTCCAAAGTGATCGTGTCATCAATCTGCATTGGCGATGGCAACACAACATACAAATATGCCCCAAAAAATCTTTCAACTGGATAAGAGGAACTTTTCATTTCAACGTTCACGTTATCATCGCTGCCTTTTAGCTTCATTGTATCAAGCAAAAAATCTCTTTTTGCATTTGAAATTGGATACCGATTGAATAATACCAGCCATGTTTGCCATTCCGATATGCCATCACACTGTAATAGATACAATCCATTCTCTAACTTCTGAATTTTCTTATTAAGAAAAACGGTCTCTGTTTTTAACTCATCCAGATGCCCATCCACATCTAACGCTCGCCCTCGTGCCGAATTCCAATAACTTCCGCTTTGCACACTTTGACATAATCTTTCATACGTCCACTGAGGAGGCCCCGTATAATATACAATCCACGGTTGCGCAAAATAGAAAATACCTCCAATCACTAGCAGTACTATTATCACTTTTATGACATTTTTCTTTTTTCCTTTCATTCCACGTCACCCCTCTTCATTGACTTAATTAGTCCTCTCTAAAGCCACCGGGACAGTAATCAAGCCAATGTACCCAATTAAAAGGCCGCCAGACCTGTCCCCATGGTCATCTGTTTTCCCTCCTTAAAATTTTCTACAACTTTTATTACTCTATAGTTGTAAAGTAACACACTATACATATCTTGTCAATTTAAGATTTTCTTAAACGCTTATTAACTTAAACTGTCGATTTTCGAACCTCCGCCATAAATTTTCTGGCTTGCGCACCCTTTTCAGATCTGCTATAATGGCAACGACACCATTGTAATACATCATCCCAAAGAAAAGAGGGGCAATTCATGAAAACAAAAGTATTTATTGACGGAAGCGAAGGCACTACAGGACTTCGCATTCACGAGCGTCTTGACAATCGCGACGACATTGAACTGTTAACTATAGCACCAGAGCTTCGAAAGGATCCTGCTGAGCGCAGCCACCTGATCAACTCTTCTGATATCACATTTCTTTGTCTGCCTGACAGCGCAGCCAGAGAGGCTGTTGCACTTGTAACAAATCCGAATGTGCGCATTATTGATGCTTCGACTGCACACCGCACTGAGGCTGGCTGGGCTTATGGTTTCCCGGAGCTTTCCGCTAAGCACCGTGAGGCTATTAGAACTGGCAAGCGCATCGCTAATCCTGGCTGCCATGCATCTGGCTTTATCTCACTCGTTTACCCGTTGATCGCAGGCGGCATTCTCCCGGCAGATTACCCTGTTGCCTCTTTTTCTCTGACTGGTTACAGCGGCGGCGGCAAAAAAATGATTGCGCAGTATGAGGCATCTGACCGTGACGCAGAGCTTGATGCACCTCGCGAGTATGGTCTTTCTCAGCAGCACAAGCACTTAAAGGAAATGCGCCTTATCACAGGATTATCCCGTGCTCCGCTGTTTACCCCTATTGTTTCCGATTATTACAGCGGAATGGTTGTCAATGTTCCTCTGTACACTGATCTGTTAAACACCACTCAGACTCCAGAATCCTTACAGGCATTTTTTGCTGACTACTATGCAAATGAACCTTTCGTAAAGGTTATGCCGCTCGGCGCTGAAAGCGAAATGTCTGGATTTTTAAGCGGCAATCATTTAAGCGGCTATGACGGCATGCAGATCTATATCACTGGAAATGAAAATCGTATTCAGCTGTCTAGTGTCTTCGATAATCTTGGTAAGGGTGCTTCAGGTGCAGCTATTCAGTGCTTTAACATTATGACTGGATGTGATGAAACGAAGGGACTAAATCTTTAAAACAGCGAATACAAAAATGAGAAAGGATTTATTTATGTCACTTCGCCATCAGCCAAAGGCTGCTTTGATTAACGATTTTTCTGGCTTTGGCCGCTGTTCTGTAACAGTGGCTCTGCCCATTATATCTCAAATGAAGGTTCAGTGCTGTCCGGTGCTGACCTCAGTTTTTTCCAATCATACGGGATATCCATCATTTTACTTTGACGATTACACAGAGAAAATGCCATCCTACATCGCTGAGTGGAAGAAGTTAAATCTCCACTTTGAATGTATTGCAGCTGGATTTTTAGGCTCTGAGCGTCAGATTGAAATCGTAAAGAATTTCATCCGCGATTTCAAGGATGAAACTACTAAGGTTTTAATTGATCCCGTTATGGGTGATCACGGACGCACCTATCAGACTTTCACGCCAGAGATGTGCAGTCAGATGAAACAGTTAGCACATTTTGCTGACATTCTTACACCTAATCTGACGGAAGCCTGCATTTTAACTGACACGCCATATCACGATGGTCACTGGCAGATGAGTGAGCTGTCCAAGCTAGCTCTTTCACTGATTGCCATGGGGCCGTCTAAGGTAGTAATCACTGGTGTCTCTATGGGAACTTTTATAGGAAATGTTATATGTGAATCAGGCGGTACACCTTCTGTAGTAAAAAGAAAACGCGTTGGACAGGAGCGTTCTGGAACAGGCGATATCTTTGCTGCGATTTTGACGGCAGACTGTGCCAACCATGTAGACTTTGAGACTTCTGTGCGAAAGGCAAGCGCATTTGTGCAGCGCTGCATTGAAATAACAGAGGAATTTGAATGTCCGAGAACAGACGGTGTCTGCTTTGAGGAGGTTTTAAACGAATTAAAGGCGTAGCTAAAGCTACGCCCTTTCTTTTTATCAAAAATGCATCATCTCAAGCAAAAACAGCCAGCTCAGTCCATAGTAAACGATAACAGCTATAAGGTCGTTGATCGTTGTAATAAGAGGTCCTGATGCCACTGCTGGATCTATTCCAATCTTGTTGAAAAACATAGGAACTAAAGTTCCTGTCAAGCTTGAAATCACCATGGAGCACATGAGCGCCAGTCCAATACAGCCTGACACGGCAAATGCAAAGCCTGCCGGACGCCCCTTTACAATCATGATGAAAATGCCAAGCACTATAAATGACAATATTCCCAACAAAAGTCCATCACCAAAGCCAACGCGCACTTCCTTTGCAACTAGGCCAATCTTTTGCTTTACTTCAAGATTCTCATCCATTAAAACACGAACTGTAACTGCCAGTGACTGCGTTCCTGCATTTCCTGACATACCAAGAATGACTGACTGAAACATCATTAAAATTGTCAGCTGTGAGACTACTGACTCGAATATGCCTACAACAGATGAGACTACCATTCCAAGGAACATTAAAACAACCAGCCACGGAAGACGTTTTTTCATACTATCTAATAGTGGTTCCTTTAAGTCCTCCTCTGCCATCAAACCAGCAAGTCTTGCGTAGTCTTCTCCCATCTCTTCATCAACAACTTCAATAATATTTTGTGCCGTGATGACACCAAGAATCTTATTGTTATTGTCGAGTACAGGAATGGAATCCTCTGAATAGTCTTTTAAGATTTCAATACATTCGCTTATAGACTCGTGGCCATATACATACGGGTATGAGGTGACGATCATATCATCAAGCCTTGTGCCTTCTCTTGCAATGATCAGATCCTTTAGATCAATCGCACCACAGAAGGTATTAGACTCATCAGCCACATAAATCTTTGAAATATTGTCATTCTCAGCGGCCTGCTTTACAAGTGAACGCATAGCCTCCTTGACTGTAAGATTTTCGCGGATCACTATGCAGTTTGTTGTCATTCTGCTTCCTATCTCATCATCATCAAAGGATGCAATCAGCATAATGTCTTTTTTGGACTCCTGATCCATCAAATCAATGATGACAGAGCGTCTGACTTTATCAAGTCCTCGAAGCGCTGCCACTGCTGTATCAGCTTCCAGGCTGCTTATGATCTCAACTGCCTTTCTAATGTCCATTTCCTCTAGGTACGGACTGACATCATCTATGCACTCAAATACATCTGAAAGCATATCCATGTTCAGGATATTATAAAGCTTCTTTCGCTCTACTACTGTCAGCTTTTCGAGAACATCAGCTATATCATTTGCATGATAATCCTCAAGCTTTTCACGTGTAACCTTTGGCGAGGTGGTGCTTCTTATGATCTTTATGATCTCTGACTCGTAATCGGGCTTTGCAAACGTCTCATCTTCTGACGGCGTCTCGTTTTCTGTTTCCTGCTCTAATGCCTTTTCTAGTGCCTCATCCTTGGCCTTGTCCTGTTCTAGCTCTTCGTTGTCCATTTCGTCCACCCCCTTTACTAATTTAAAAGTATATCATTTTGCCATTTGCTCGTCAACAAAAGATTGTCTGTCCGATTGAGACAGCATAAATACATGCTTCCTTCACAGGCCGCTTTGTCATCTGCATAAGAGCACGCTTATAGTATGACAGCTGTACCTGGTAGCGTTTTTTTAGCAGCTCTTTAAACTCTTCATCTGTCATGTCTTCTGGTTTTTTGTCTGTCTTAAAGTCTATCAGCGTGATATAGTCCTCACCGTCTATCCAGGCATCTATAACACCCTGTACACTGACATACTCGTTCTCATCTTTTTCTGACAGCTTTTTGTCATTTTCCATCATCTCTTTAGCCGGCACTCCAAGGATAAACGGCATCTCGCGGTGATACGTTCCTTCTTCCTGCGCTTGCTTGACTTTTTTGCCAAGAGATGTCTGCACAAAATATTCAAAATCGGCTATGCGAATCCTCTTTCGCTCCTCAGTACTTATAAGCTCTTGCTGCATAAATGAGGAAAGCTGCGCCCTTAAATTACCTGTAAAATCAAAGTGTTCAAAAAGCCAGTGATAAAGTGTACCGCGCGCCGCACCGCTCATCTTATCTTTTTGCTGTAAAAACTCTGGAAGAAGTTCTTCATCTGGCAGAAGTTTCTGATCTTGCATCTCGGATTCTTGTTTTATAAGCTGTGCAGCAGGCTCTCCTGCGTCTGATCCACTCGCTGCAAAGGCTTCCTCCTCGTGGCGTGTCTTTAATTCCGATACGGTAAATGCCGCCTGCAGCTTTGATAGAGGGCTGTCATCGTAGCGCACCAAAAAGCGTGACTCAATCAGCTTCTTTGCCGTCTCGTCTGTGGTTTTAGTTTTCCAGTTTTCAAGTGCTGTGCGCTTTATTGCTTCCTCTGCACGCCAAAGTGACGTCTGCATAGACAGACTGCTTTTTGTCACAAGCAAAACTGACAGTGGGCTTTCGTCTTTATAACACACACCGTCAAATGGCACATTTATTCCAAGCTGCTCATATATTGCCTTAAAGCTTTTGTGCTTGCAGGCTGCTGCTGTAATCCAGTCTAAGAAGCTTCCTGCCATCGTAAGTTGGCTGTATGAAAGTTCACGCGCTGTCTTGTCTGTCTCATGAATTTTCTTTTCCAGGTAGTCAAAAAGATGATCCTTTGCACCTGTCAGATATAGCTTTTCCCTTGCACGCGTCATGGCAACATATAAAACACGAAGCTCCTCGCCAAGATTTTCAATCATAAGCTGGCTTCTCATGGCCTGCTTCATGACTGTGCTCTCCTTTGTGCGAAGTGTCGGATCTATTGCATCAGTTGCAATGCCGTAATCAACAGAAAACAGCATTGACGCATTCACATCCTGCTTGTTAAAACTTTTTCCAAGACCTGCCACAAAGCATACAGGAAATTCAAGACCTTTACTCTTATGAATACTCATGACGCGCACCTGATTCTGGGCAAGCTCCTGCGCTGACGCATAGTCAACGGAATATTTCTTTAGTCTGTTGATGTAGCGGACAAATTGGAATACGCCCTGATAGCTTGTCTTTTCAAATGCACCAGCACGCTCAAGAAGCATATCAAGATTTGCTTTTCTTGTCGCAGCGCCAGGCATTGCACTTATAAACTCGTAGTAGCCACTGTCTTCTAACACATATACAAGAAGCTCACGAAGCAAAAGATATCGGCTCTTTCTTCTGTATGTCTCAAGCTGATTAAAAAATGTGCGAAGTCTGCCTGCCAGCTCGTGACAGCCTTCCTTGTTTTTTGCATCGGCTGGATCACTATATTTTTGTGCAAATGATGTGGCAGCATCATAAAGGTGCTTACACTGTGACGGTGGCTCTTCTGCGCGGATGATGGCTAGCTCCTCACTGGAAAAATGACCAATCGGTGAGTGCATTACCGCTGCAAGCGGAATGTCCTGCAGTGGATTGTCTATAATTTCAAGCAGATTTAAGATAGTCTGAACCTCAAGCGCACTAAAATATCCGCTTCCAGTATCAGCTGATGCTGATATTCCTTTTGAAAGAAGTACTGAAATCAATTCCTCTGCCCAGCCAGACACAGTGCGAAGCAAAATCGCAATATCACGATATTCTGTCAGACGATATGTTTTTTGCTCCTTATCCCAGACATAAAGACCAGACTCTGGATCGGTAATCTCGCGGATTTTTTCTGCAATCATTGCCGCTTCCCACTCTCTGCTGCTGTAGACAGCCTGTGTATCTTCATTGTCTGGCTTAACATCATCATCACTATCCTCTGTCACATCCTCCAGATCAAGAAGCATAAGCTCAGTGGCTCCTCCTGTCGGATGCGTATCACACGGCTCATACACAAGACCTGGATAAAGTGCTGCGTCCTTGTCGTACTCCACATTTCCGACTGCCTTATGCATAAGCTGATAGAAGAAAAAGTTTACTGAATCAAGCACGCTTTTTCTGCTTCTGAAATTCTGGTGAAGCTCTATTTTCTGATGTGTGCTTTCTTCTTTTGTATATGTCTCATATTTTTCCATAAAAAGCTCTGGGCGCGCCAGACGAAACCGATAGATACTCTGTTTTACATCTCCTACCATAAAAAGATTTGGCAAATCTGTCCTTGAGATGCTTGTCAAAATCAGCTCCTGTACGTAGTTGCTGTCCTGATACTCGTCTATCATAATCTCCTCGAAGCTTTCACGATACTGTGCTGCTACTAAAGTTGGCTTCTCACCGTCTGGTGTCTTCTCGCTAAGCACGTTTAATGCCAAATGCTCCAAATCCCCAAAATCGACAAGGTTTTTCTTTCGTTTTGCTGCGCTGTAGCGCAAAAGAAAGGCATGTGTCAGGCGCACAAGCTCTTTTACCTGTACCCCCGCAAGATGCTGCTTTTGAAGAAGACGCTCGTCATCATCGGCAAAGTAGTCCTCTGACAGCGATTTTATCTGCTTTTTTGCCTGTTCTCTCATATCCCATACACGTTTTGCCTTATCCTCGCTGAAAGAATCAGTCTTTTTCTTTCGTGGCTTGCTGCCAAAGCGAATTAGATTGACACGTTCTCTAAGCTCATCATACTTTGATGCCTCTGATGCATATTCAATCATCTGCTGCTCTGATAAAAGAACAGACTCGTAGCTTTCCATGCCGCCCTCATCCTTACAGACAGCGATCATTCTTTTATAAAGCGCAGCCGTCTCAGAAAGGATTGTCCTTAGCTGCTCTGTCATTGTACACATCCATGGCTGCTTTTCAAGCGTCTCCATGCTTTCTGCCCCGTAGCTTTCAAGACAATGATTAAGCCAGTCCTCTGGACGCGGATTTGCCACTGCAAAGCCATAGAGCTGCAAAATTAACTGCACGGCACGTTCGTCATCTTTTCCTGGTGCATATGCCTCCATAAAATGAATAAATGATTCACTTGCCTGTTCGTACTCCTCCTCTAAAAGTGCCTCTAATACATCGGCCTGCAGAAGCTTTAATTCGCCCTCATCTGCAATTCTAAAACCTGGATCAAGCTCTATCTCCTGAAAATGCTCGCGAAGCACTGTCAAACAAAAACTGTCAATCGTAGTAATATGTGCATGACCAGCTAATACCTCCTGGCGGCGCAGATGAGTATTGTCAGGATTCTCCTCTACACGCTTTGCAATTGCTGCCTGCACACGCTCTCTCATCTCACCTGCCGCAGCGTTAGTAAATGTCACCACGAGAAGACGGTCAATATCAACTGGGTGTGATTCATCACAAATGCGCTCTATAATTCGCTGTACGAGTACTGCCGTCTTTCCGCTTCCTGCTGCCGCTGAAACAAGAAGACTTCTGTCACGCAGGTCAATGACCTGCTTTTGTTCACTTGTCCATGTCATATTGTCAGCCATCTTCCCTCTCCTCTTTGTCTGTCTGCTTATTTTTCTCTCGCGCAATTTCCTGCCATACCTCGTCCTTGTCTAGCGCAGAAAGCCTACGGTAATGACATCCCTCAAGCTGCAGATCAAATCCGCAGACAGAACCGTACTCGCAGTATTCACACGGATTCATCTTCTTATATTCATACGGATATGCGTCAATCTTTCCTCCGTAAATGTCTCGTGCCAGATCGAGTGCTTTTTTTCTGGCAAAGTGACCAAGCTCATGCATCTGGTCTGCATTTGCTACAAGTGCGCGTGAGGACAGACTGCCATCTTTTTTGTACTCCAATCCTGACACGACATTTCCGCCTTCTGCATCAATCAAAAGAAGTGATGCCTTTTCTGTGCTTGTAAGGCCATTCATTCTAAGCTCCTTTTGCTGCTTTGCCTCTATCTCTTCCTTTGTCATATCAAAGCCTGACACAATAGGATCTTTCATGTTGTAATAATAAATTCCTGCCGGAATAAGCTTTCTGTTAGGATTTCTTTTTGCTGCCATAGCCATTGCTGCCTCTAAATAAAGCACTAGCTGCAGCTGCAGTCCATAATACACTTTTCCAAGATCAAGCTTTGTACTTCCTGATTTGTAGTCGATGACTTTTACATAAAGTGAACCGTCTTCCTCGGCAAAGTCCACACGGTCAATCCTTCCTCGAAGCGACAGCTCTAAGCCTTCCTCGACTGGAAGCGTCACGCCATTGCCGCCGGCTCTTCCAAAATCAAGCTCGTGCCATGTCTTCTCATAAGCACCATGCTCCCACTGACAGCCAAGCGCCCAGAGTGTTCTGTCTGTCATTCGCCGTATGCGTCCTGCCATGGATTTATTTCGCGCACTGCTGTCAAAAACAGTTGTCTGGTATTCCTCCATAGCCTTTGCTACACTCTCCTCGACGAGCTGATTTCTCTGTGTGTCTGTAATCTCTCTCCAATTTAAATGGCGTTTTTCAAGAAGCTCAAAGAAATGACTGATTGAAGCATGAAAAAGGCTTCCGTAGTCAGCTGCTCCAAGCTCAAACTGGCGGCGTTCCTTTAGCTGAAGGCCATATGTTAAAAAGTGAGCATATGCACAGGCTGCATATTTTTCAAGACGTGAAATAGAAATCTCATGATCACCGCCAAACAGCTTCTTTGCGATTTGCTTGTCTAATTTTTCTGTCTTGTAACCATAGAAAAGTCCTTCGCGCATAATATCTAAGCGCTCTTTAAAAGCTTCATCCTCTATGTAGTAACGATAAAGCTCCTGCCACCACATCTCTTTCTCGCCATCCAGGTAGCTGCGAAGACCATTTATAAGAAGCAAAAAGCCGTCTTCCTTTTGCATCAGTCCCTCTAGTTTTTGATACGCGTCTTCTGCCGCATATGTCTGACATTTTGGAAATAACTTTGTGATCACATTTTTTAAATGAGCAGGGCGAAGTGCCTTTCCGTCTGCTGATGTCTCACTAAAGCTGACATAAAGCTTTTGAGACGGCTTTGTCAAAAGCAGATACAAATAGTATTGCTGGCAAAATACTTCCTCGCGCGCTGCGAGCGCCAGCTCCATACCGGCGCCCTTTAAAATCTCTCTGTCATAATCTGAAAGAATGCCGCCTCTGTCTGCACGCTTAGGAAGCAGTCCATCGTTGCAGCCTATGACAAAGAGTACACGAATATGCTCTAGTCTCGTTCTCATCAAATCTCCCACAACGAGACGATCTACAGCAGCCGGAATGAAGCCGACTGAAAGCTCCTCAAAGCCGGAATCTAAAATGTCTGACAGCACACGCACCTCTAATGTTTCATCACCCATCAGCTCTACGATCTGATCAAACAGACCAAGTACCTTTGCATAGACCTGCTCATACTCGCTTGCCAAGTATTTCTCTCCCGATTCACGAAATGCCTTTTGCTGTGCCTTTAGCTTATATGCGATATTAAATTGCTGCATGAATGAAAAAAGAGCTGTCATGGCCTCGCGCACAGTTGTATCAGGCTTTTCCCAGACTGTGCGAAGCGGCACAAACCAGTTAAAGATCTGCTCACGAAGCTGATTAAGACGTGATAAATCTTCTTCATCTGCATTGTCATATGGCATAACCCAAGGATGCTTCCATCTGTTTATTCGCTCAATACCGCCTGCAAGCAGGTAATTGTCAAGGCGGTCTAAATCCTCACAGAGAATGTCGCCGTCAAACGTATTCTCATCGCTGACTACATATGGATTTCGAAGAAATGCCATCACGCTGTCGTAGCTCATCTGCTCCTCTAAAACAGCAAGAGCTTTTTTTACAAATTGAATCAAAGGATGTGTATTTAATCCTTTTTTCTGATCGATAAAATAAGGAATGCCTGCCTGATCAAATACATGTGAAATCTCATCACGATAAACAGATAAATCACCGGCTACTACTGCAATCTCGCGGTACGCATATCCTTCGCGCACAAGAGACAAAACTTTTCTAATCACAAAGCCAAGCTCTTCTGAGGGATTTTTTGCAGCAATAATATTAACTGCATCTGTCTGCTTATTCCATGGTTTCGGCGGTATCTGATAAAGCTGTTTTTCAAGATGTGCAAGCTCATCGGCCACTTCTCGTTTTTTTGTCACGTAGCGATGATTTTTTTCCTCACATGAAATTTGATGTGCCTTAGCAAGCGCAAAAAGCTTATTTTTCATCTCGCGACTCATGGAAAACAACTCTTCACGTCCGCCCTTTTCATCCTCTGTAACAGCACAGACAACATGCTCTGCACATTGGAGCATTTCCTCTAAAACCTGATACTGCAGCGGTGTAAAACCTGTAAAGCCATCTAATATGATGATGCTTCCGCGAATTTTTTCTGACTGCGGCACAAGACGTGACAAAACGCCAAGAAGCTCCTCTGCTGTTAAATATTCCTCTCCAAGCTCCTTATAAAATGAAGTATAGACCTTTTCGATATCACGCAGCTTTTTTTGAAGAGCAGGACGCTTCTCAAGCGTTGGAAGAACTCCCTCTAAAACTTCTGATGTGACTTTGTAGGCACTAAATTCACTAATCACTGATTTTAGCTCCTGAATAAAACCGCTCTGATTTAAATTGCGTCCAAATACCTCAAGGCTTTGCTTTTCCTTTCCTGCAATGCGCCTAAGAATCATCGACTTTCCTGTATCATCAAGCAGTACTGCCTGCTTTCCTGCCTGTTCATTCAAGAGACGATGTGCCAGTCTGCCAAAGCTCACAACATCAATATTTCCAAGCACATGATCTGGATGCACGGCTGAAAGCTCTCTTTGCACCTGCAAAGTGGCCTGCTCCGGCACAAGAAATATATAATTTTTATCTGGGTGTCTGCATGATTGTGCGCAGATTGTCTCGTACATTACCGCCGTGCGGTCCGATATACTATTTCCTGAAATAAACTGAAGTGCCATGCTCTTTTTTCCTTCCTAATTTGTAACGCCATTCTGTCGCTTTCTGATTCCTGTCACCCGAGCGCAACATCTAGAATCATCATAACCGAAAAACCAGCTGCAAACAAGACAGTTCCGATGTTGGAATGGCTGCCTTCTGACATTTCCGGAATCAGTTCCTCCACTACTACGTACAGCATTGCCCCCGCTGCAAAGCTTAAAAGATACGGAAGCACCGGCACTATAATTCCTGCCGCAAGTATAGTAAGTACACCTGCCACTGGCTCTACTGCACCTGACAGCACACCCATTAAAAATGATTTTGGGCGGCTCATACCCTCGCCTCGAAGCGGCATTGAAATAATTGCTCCTTCTGGAAAATTTTGAATTGCAATGCCTAGTGATAAAATAAGTGCACTCATAAGAGTGATATTTGAATCGCCGCTTATCCATCCGGCATACACAACTCCAACTGCCATTCCCTCTGGTATGTTATGAATTGTCACGGCAAGAAGCATCTTTGTCGTGCGCGAGAAGTTTTTCTTTGGTCCTTCTGATTCTTTGCTGTTTAGGTGAAGATGCGGTGTGACGTGATCAAGAAACAGCAAAAAGAAAATGCCAATCCAAAAGCCGACAACCGCCGGAATAAAGGAAAGCTTTCCCATGCCTTCTGACTGCTCAATTGCCGGAAGCAGCAGACTCCATATAGAAGCAGCTACCATAACACCTGCCGCAAATCCAGTCAGGGCGCGCTGTATCTGTTTATTTAATGTCTTACGCAGGAAAAAAACGCAGGCAGAGCCAAGCGATGTTCCTGCAAACGGGATTAAAAGTCCCTGTGCGATAGAAGCTATCATTATTTATCATCCCTTTCTTTTTTATAATTACACTTATTTATAGTATACACAAAAGAAAGGGAAAGTGAAATCAAAACATGACAAAAGAAGGGTTAGTGATAAAAGATATCTATATAAATTTTTTAATAAAATAACAGCACTGGCTTTATGTCAGTGCTGTTACTAAATCACATTGAAATCCATCCGAATGCATTTGCAACGGAGCTAATAAGAATAATTGCTGCAAAGATTGGGCATATGTACTTGATCATCACGCAGAAAATCTTCTTTCTGCGGAATGTTCCCTCTCCGTGCAAAACTTCTGCCTCGACTGCCTTGACTCCTGCTGCCCTTGACACAAGAAGACAGATCATGATTGCTGCAATCGGCATCATAACAGAGTTTGTCAGAAAATCAAAGAAATCAAGAAACTGCATGCCAATAATAGTTACATTTGCAAGCGGACCATAGCCAAGACAGGAAAGGCTTCCTAGTGATACCATAATCACCGCAAGTACAAGTGTAGCTTTCTTACGATTCCAGCCAAGCTCATCCTCAAATGTGGAAACTGCACTCTCAGTCAGCGCAATGGAGCTTGTTACAGCTGCAAATAATACGAGTAAGAAGAACAAAATACCTGCTGCTGTTCCAAAGCCCATATTAGCAAATACCTTTGGAAGAGTGATAAACATAAGTGCCGGACCTGCCTGAAGTGCATCTGGATCACCGCCAGAGAATGCAAATACTGCCGGAATAATCATAAGTCCTGCCATAATTGCAATCGCCGTATCAAAGATTTCAACATTTTTTGTTGAACCTTCAATTGACACATCCTTTTTCATGTAAGAACCAAATGTGATCAAAATACCCATCGCAATTGACAGTGAATAAAACATCTGTCCCATCGCTGATACGACTGTCATCCATGAGAAGTTTTCTACATTTGGAATCAGAAAATACTTCACACCTGCCATAGCGCCCGGTCTGCTCACAGAATATACTGCGATAACTACGGACAACACAACGAGGATTGGCATCATAAACTTTGATACGCGCTCGATTCCATTTCTAACACCTGCAAAGATAATCGCCAATGTAATAAATACAAAAATTAAAAAGCAGATTTCTGTGGCTGCACCACTAGAAATAAATGAAGAAAAATAACCGTCTGCTGCGACTGTCTCTGCATGTCCAATCACATACTCAAATAAATATTTGATAACCCATCCTCCGATTACCGAATAATATGGCACAATCAGAATCGGGATGATTGCGTTTATCCAACCGCCAAATGACAGCCATTTTGCCTTTCCAAAGCTGTGGAATGCACCGACAGGACTTTTGCCAGTCATTCGTCCTATTGAAGTCTCTGCAACAATCATACTATAGCCAAAGGTAAGTGCCAATATAATATAAATCAGCAAAAAGATTCCTCCGCCGTATTTTGCTGCCAAATACGGAAATCGCCAGATATTGCCAAGACCTACTGAAGCACCTGCTGCTGACAAGACAAATCCTAACTTGCCAGAGAAACTGCTTCTTTTTTTGTTTTCATGTTTACTCAAAACTTCGCCCTTCCTTTTCTATTTGTAACGGTATTGCGCAGAATTTTACGCCATACCGTACCAGTATACACAAAAATATTTTACAGTGCAATGCTTAACTTACGGATTCGTTACTTCTTCTACCATAAACTCATAAATTGCTTTACTTGTATAATAATCATAATGAAGTCCATCCATTGTGGCAAATACACCGCTGTCTAATCCGTTTTTGATATAGCTATACGCATCTATCACAGTCACCTTAGGATCAAGCATTTGTGTCAGCGCCGAGTTAAATGCCAGCACCTCACTGTTTTTTTGCTCCCAATGTCCGTTGCACGGTCCAATTGTCATATAGTAAATTGGAATATCATATTGCTGTACAAGACCATTTACATAATTAATGTAATCGGAGGCGACATGAAGATCATTTACGCCAAACCAGATGACAAGCGCATCAGCCTCTTCAAGATGAGATACTGCATTTGGAATGCCAACTGCACGCATCCAGCTGCAGCCCTCGCCTCCCTTTGCCACTACAATGCTTTCGTTTGTATATCCTGTAAATGTTGCTTCGTCAATGTTATAAAAAACATGCTTTGGATACTCTGCCTCGTCATATATCTGTGAGCAGTAAAGACAAACTGTTCTTGAATCTCCTGTCAGCAAAATTTTTTTGTCTCCTGCCAGACGAATCGGACCGACGCTGCTGTTTGCCTCTTCAACTGTCACCGTTCCTGCCGGAACAGCTGTAAAGCCAACCGTTTCCTTTTCCTTATCCTCAACAGATGCCGATGCTGACTCTTTTTCAGACAAAGCTTCTTTCGTTGACATTTCCTGATTTTCGCTTGCCTGCACATTTTTTTCTTCCTGTAAAGAATCATCCTGCAAAATAGCTTCATAAACAGGCTCAAGCTTTGACTCTACTGCCTTACAGCCGCCAATTGCTGTACAAAATGTAAAGATTGCTGCTGTCAAAATAACTTTTACTTTTCTTTTCATCCTAGTTGTCTCTCCTGATCTTTTGGCCGTTTTTGCCTGTTTCACTCATATTTTTGTACATCAGAGCGAACTGCCCAGCGAAACTTAGTTGAGCGTGCTCTTGGATTAGATGCACACTCCTTTGCAGACGGGCGAATAACATCCTTTGCGATGTCACTGTAAATGCCTTCTCTTGCATAATACTGGAATGATTTTTTTACCATGCGGTCTTCACCGGAATGGAAAGTTAATATAGCGGCCTTTCCGCCTGGCTTTAATATATGAGGCAGCGCTTCTAAGAAAGAATCTAACACTTCAAATTCACTGTTAACATCAATTCTCAGTGCCTGGAATACTCGCTGACATGTCTTTTTTACAGCTTCCTTAGGGTTTTCTGGTTTTGTGCGAAGAACGACCTGCTCTACAATCTCCCTAAGCTGACTAGTTGTCTCAATTGGCTGCTTCTTTCTTTTTGCTGACATTATTGCTCTTGCAAGCTCTTTTGCAAGCGGTTCATCTGAGTTTTCAAAAAGCATACCCTCAATCTCTTCTGCATCCATTTCTTTTAGACGCTCTGATGCCGGAACTCCTGCCTGCGGATTTAATCTAAGATCAAGCGGTCCTTCCTCGCGAAAAGAAAAGCCGCGCTTTGGATCATCGATCTGCATAGAAGAAACGCCAAGATCAGCAAGCACAAAATCAAGCTTTCCAGCCTTTTTTTCAATCTCAGCAATATTTGCAAAATTCATCAGACAAACATCCCATACATTCTCACCATAACCCTGATCTCTCAGACGCTTCTTTGTTTTTTCTGACTCAATCGGATCTACATCAAGTGAGTACAAATGACCCTCACCATTAAGACAGTCAAGAATCTTCTGTGTATGACCTCCATAACCAAGTGTCGCGTCAACGCCTATCTGACCTGGCTTCACATCTAAGAAAGATAAAATCTCTTCCACACAGATTGGTCTATGTGTTCCTGCCGGGGTGTTTCCCTTTTGAATGATATGCTCAGCCGTCTCTTTATATTTTTCTGGCTGCAGCTCCTTATATTTTTCCTCAAATTTTTTCGGATATTTTCCTTTATAGCGCACACGTCTTTTGTGCGGTGTCTGCGTATCATCCCCTGCATGCACGGGTGTGTTCTTAATATTTTCCTTTCTGTTCTCTTCCATATATAATCAATTCCTTCCTCTTTTATAATTTCATTTTATAATGCAATCTTTTTAATCGTACCACACAAAAAAAATTCTGTAAAGGAAGAAATCTGCGAAAAAAAGACTGACCAGTTTCCCGGCCAGTCTTTTGATTTATTATTTTCTAAGCAAGTAAAATACACTTCTGAAGAATCCCATGATCACGGCGCTGTATCCAGTGATTAAGAATGTCATAAATCTCCATTTTTCATTGAAGGAACCACCAATTACACCGCCTGCCACACATACGATAAATGCAATTGCTGCCCACAACAAAATATTGATTCCTACAAATATTACATGCTTCATTGATTTTTCTATATCTGAACTATTAATTGCGTACCACATTGATGTCATTTTCATAATGTCTTACCTCTCTTTCTGACACCAATATACTCTATTCAAACATAGCCTTCTATCTTTGTGCTGTAAATCAAATGTAAATTTTAGGAAAAATCTGTTGCCTTATTAATCGCAGTATTGGAGCTATTATCTGCATCATCTGTATCTGAAGCATTTGCATTTTCTTTTGGCTCACTATTCTCATGCTCCTCAAGAGTTTCCTCTGCGTCAATCTCTGCAATAATATCAGCTGGTCTTTCTTCATCTGCCTCATCTTCTGAGAAATTAACAAATGAAAGATGATCAAGTGTCTCCTCTGCAATGCTGACACAATTATCAACAATTCTGTCTAAGCTGTACATGATTGCAGAATAATCTTCTGTCATAGAAGCATCGCAAAGTCCCTCGTTGACACGCGCAATATGAGCACGCTTTAACTGCTTCTGTGCCTTTCTCATCTTATTCTTTTTCTTTACAACGGTGCGGGCGCGGTCTAAATCGCCATCCTTAACTGAACGAATGGCACGATCAAACAGCTTTCTTGAGATCTCTATACAATCCTGCAGCTCTCCTGTTGCCATCTCTGAGAATGATTTTCCGCCCTCTGTAATTTTTTCATGAACACCTGCAATTTCCTCACAGCGGTCTGCAATACGTCCAATATTATTTGAGACATACAAAAGACCTGCCGCCTGACCTGACTGCTGCTGTGTTAAATTTCCGCTTGAAAGCATCTTCGTTACGTATGCGGCAAGATCTTCTTCCATTCGTGCTGCCTGTCTGCGATATGTTCTATACTGCTCTGCGGCTGCCTCACTCTCTGTTTTATCAGGAGAAAAGCTTTCCTTAAGTGCAGTCAAAAGCTTGCTGCCAACCTCTGCCATATGCTCTAACTCTTCTGATACAAGATAAAGTGCCGCTGCCGGCTGTGCAATCACTCCATCCTCCAAAACACTTACAGGGCCATCGTCTCTTTGCTTTTCTGTTCCTCCTATGATTGTCGTAACAATCTTTACCATAAGTGGGATAAGTGGGAGCCATACAAGCGTACAAACTATGTTAAAGGTGGTGTGTGCATTAGCAATCTGTCTTGAGATAACATCAATCTCATTTCCCTTTGGTGAAATAAATTGAACGAAGCGTGCAAAAAATGGAAGCACACACAAGAATACAACACTTCCTGTGATATTAAAAATACTGTGTGCAATAGCAGTACGCTTTGCGTTTTTAGACTGTCCAATTGATGCTAAAAGTGCAGTGATTGTTGTTCCGATATTGTCACCAAGAAGAATCGGAATCGCACCTGCTAATCCCATTACGCTCGTCACACCATCTGGTCCCGGCTGAGCTGCAAAATTCTGCAGTACGGCAATTGTTGCAGAACTACTCTGTACAACAAGTGTCATAATCGTTCCCAGTGCCACTCCAAGAATCGGAATCTCCTTTACCTTTGCCATCAAATCTACAAAAATTGCACTTGTAGCAAGCGGCTTCATTACACTTCCCATGATCTCAATACCTTCAAATAAGATACCAAATGAGAAGATGACAAGTCCAATATTTTTTAACTGCTCCTTCTTACAGACAAAGTTCATCATAAATCCGATGAAGATAAGTGGATAAATATAATCGCTGATCTTAAATGCCATTAACTGTGCTGTCATTGTCGTACCAATATTGGCACCAAAGATAACAGAGATTGCCTGCGGCAGACTCATCAGTCCTGCACTTACAAATCCTATTACCATAACAGTTGTTGCTGAACTGCTCTGCAACACAGCTGTCACAAGTGCGCCTGCTAATGCACCCATGATCGGATTTTTCGTCAGGAAGCTTAAGATTTTTTTCATCTTATCTCCTGCTGTCTTTTGAAGTGCATCGCTCATACCGTTCATTCCATACAAAAACAGTGCGAGACCGCCAAGCAGACCAAACACGATTTTTACATTCTCATTCATGATTTCCTCCCCCGGTTTTCCCGGATGTACATTTTTGTGCAAAATCTAATTTTATAAGATTTTGTCAGGAAACTGTTGTATTTAATATCACCATTGATATCAAAAATAGGAAGACCTGCAGATTCGCCTGCTACAGCCTTCCTATTCAATGTACCCTGATATCAGAAATCATGCTATCAGCTCTATGTGAGTTCTATGTAAATTTTATGTAAAATCAAGCTTATTTTCTCTTCACACGAAGAAAAACTGTTTTATCCACTGGTGTAAGAGCATTACAAAAAATGGTATAGCCGCCTGCATTTGTCTCTTCACCCGAATAATGACCCTGAAACTCGTGCTCTCCAAAGCATGGACCAAATGACAAAATCTTCTCTCCTAATGATAGTTCTACATTACCGCTTCGAACAATCATGCCCTGTCCTGCTTCTGTCTTTAACCAGAATGCATCGTTTCGCACAACAGTTCCTGCCGGGATGCAAAGCTGCAGACGAAGCGGAAGCTTCTCTAGTCCTTCTGTGTGAAGTGTAATTTCCAGACCGTCCTCATGCTCATGAACTGTTACCTTTGTTGTCAGTGTGCGTGGAATCTTTAAGGATCTCTTTTTCTGATCCATCTGCCACCAGTCACTTGTATCAGGCTTTTCTTCCCACGGCTCATAATACCAGACATTAGCGCTTGCTGTCAGTTCACATCCATCCTCAGTCTGTATTAACTGCTGCGCAACAAAGTTTCGTACCTCGCAGAAGCTTTCACCTATCTTAAAGCAAACGTCCATTCCATTGACATTCACATACAAAAAAGCTGTTTTTCCTTTCAATGCTGTGTATGCATAGTTTTCCTTTGCCACGCGAAGCACACCTGAATCCAAGAAAAGCTTTCTATATGTCTTTATAAAGCCGCTTCCCTCTAATGTACACTCTGCCATCTGCTCATACAGCATTAAAAGATACAGACAATCAGGTGCATCGTCACCTCTTGCGATACAGCTTCTTATGATCTGATGAGCTGCCTTTAAAAATTCATCGCGATGCTCACCTTTGACATTTCCTCTTGTTGCCATATACAGATACTGATGAAAATACAGATCCGGCCATACCTTTTTGCCGCGGTCCTGTCTTGTGGAATTTTGCGTAAAGATAGTGCCGTCAGGTTCAAAATACAGCTCCATCATATGAAGATTTCTCTCTGGATATGACAAATATTCCTTGTTCTTTGTCATCTCATAAAGATTGATCATTGCATCGTTTACAACGCAGTTATAGCCTCCTGTAGAACGCTCTGCATACTCTCCGTCTGCATTTCCATCAATTCCTTCATTAAAATACTTTTCCGTGCGTGCTTTGCAGCTCTTGGCAAATGATTCATCTTCGGCAAAAACATCTGCAGCCTGCATAAGTGCTGCGCAAATTGCCCAGCGATGATTTGGTGTGTGGAAACCGCCGTCACGAATAGCTGCTGCTGCCTTTTTCATAATAGGAAGATATTTTTCCTGAAGTGATAATGTGTCCACATCATTTTCAAATTTTTTCATAAGACGATATGTCTTATCCATCGGATGATAGCAAAATGCTGTGTCAGGTGCGGAATGGAAGTTGCACACTGTATAGTCAAAGCTTCCGTCATCATTTTGGTTTCGCGCAACAAAATCTATTGCCTGCTCCATTGCTGTTCTAAGTGTCTCATCCTTATAAAAGCGACTCTGCGGATACAAATACACAGACATTGCTGCACGCAGAGCAAACACGGTAGGCTTTACATCTACTACTAAGCCTTCCATACCGCCGTCTGCCAGTCTGCCCTCATCATGTACCTGTACCTTTAGAAAATGCTCGGTGATCTTTTCCGCCGAAACAAGAATGTGTGCCATATAGCGTTTCATTTTATTACTGTTCTCCTTCGCTGTTTATTTACTGCTTTTCTGGACTTAGTATATCACAAAAAAACCAGTGGGGACAGGTAAAATGGATTTTTATCTGTCCCTACTGGTTTTAGATTACACACAAATATACAAAATACGCTGCATAGCCAAGCAGCATCAAAATTCCGCAAGGCTTTCTAAGCTCTTTCTTTTTAATTGTTCCACCCCAAAGCAATACTCCACTGAGAACTGCAATGATTGTATCAATGATAAATTTACGTTCAAATGGAACAGAGCAAATGAGTGCTGCTGTACCTATTACAAATAAAATATTGAAAATATTGCTTCCTACTATATTTCCTATGGCGATTCCGGCGTTTCCTTTTCTTGCTGCCGTAACTGACGTTACAAGCTCTGGAAGTGATGTTCCAAATGCTACAATAGTGAGACCAATAAATCGTTCACTCATTCCAAAAAATCTTGCTATTTCTGTTGCACCGCTAACGGCAAAATCACTTCCCATTACTACCATAACTCCGCCAAGCACCATGAAAAGAAGACACTTCCATACTGGTATATCTTTTACATTCTCTTCTTCCTGCTCTGTACCCTTTTTCGACATAACGTAAAGATATCCGAGATAGAGCAAAAATAAAATCCAGAAAATAACGCCCTCCATAAATGTTATTTTGGAACCTGTAATTCCAAATATCATGAGTATCACGGTAATTATAAGCATGAACGGTATTTCATAATAGAACGTTGATTTTTGAATTGAAACATTCGTAATGACTGCTGTAATTCCAAGAATTATCAATATATTTAAGATATTACTTCCAACAATATTTCCGATTGTGATTCCTGCATTATTGTCTAATGCTGCCGTAATGCTTACAGCTGCTTCTGGCAAACTCGTTCCCATGGCAACTATTGTAAGTCCTATTACAAGCTGCGGTATTCCAAGCTTTTTTGCAATGCTTGCTGCTCCCTCCACAAACCAGTCCGCTCCCTTTACCAGCAGAAAAAATCCCACCAGCAAAATCAACACTTGTACCATCATACTACCTACCTCTTTCTTATTTTATTTGCAGCAGGTATAAAAAAAGAGACTCCTACTGCATTGCAGTAAAAGTCTCGCTGTTTCATCACTTTCCGAGTTATTTTTTAATAACTGTACTGACGAAGAAGTGCACCTATTTTGGTCAGCTACTCCCTTTTATTGGGTTCATTTTACCAAAGTCATTTTCAAAAGTCAACTACATATTTTTTATGAATGTTAAATTACTTTTTTGACATACTCACGCGGATTTGATGGAATAGTTGTATTGGTAAAGCTTACATGAATGCCATCTTCCTCTTCTGTCAGTGTAAGTGTATCCTCCTCAAGAAATTCAATCTCGTATACACGAATAGTCAATACACCGTTCTTTACGCCCCACGCACCAATGACAGGCGTATCCATACTGTCTTTCTCTGTGTAAAATGGAGAACAGTGTACCTTACGACGTATTTTGCTCCAGCAACCTCTCTCTGCACGGTACCAAATCTCACCGTCTTTTCCTGTCAATGTAAGCATATTGCCTTCGATGTTCAATGACAAATCAAAAAAGCTTGTTAGTGAAAGATTGATCTTTTTGAATGCATCTGGTACTGCTGATCCATCATCTTCTGGCAGTGGGCGCACATAATGTAGCTCATTCAGACGTTTTTTCAACACTTCCATTGTCTTTTCATCCTCTGGCAATGGCTCATCCTGATATTTCAGCAATACCTCATCGTAATAGACGTTCATCTCACCCTGCATATCACTAGTTACAGCCGTCATGGCAAGCACCGTATCTGTTTCCTTATGGATGATGCAAAACTGTCCATACATACCGTCTCCGCGTACTGCATTGTGGCGACATCTCCACATCTGATATCCGTATCCCTGCGCCCAGTCACTGTCTGGATCATCTCCATTTTCAATCTGCTTTGAAGTGGCCATATCAATGTAGTCCTTTGGAACTAACTGAATACCATTCCATACGCCGCCCTGCAGAATCATCTGACCAAGTTTTGCGATCACCTCAGGATACAGTGAGAATCCAAATCCGCCCACGCAGATTCCTTTTGGATCACGTAGCCAGCGCGTACCTGAAATTCCCATTGGTGTTAACAGTTTCTCCTCCAGATAATGTTCCAGATCGATTCCTTTTTTCTTTAACGATGCTGACAACATATAGGTAGCAATTGAATTATAGCGGAATACCTCTCCCGGCATCTCATGAAACGGCTCACGCAAAAATGCAGACACCATGTCATCCCAACAGTCGCTGCCTCCTGGTTCTTTCTCCTGTCCTGTTGACATGCGAAGCAGATGGCGCAAGCTAAGCGAAGCAAGCTCTTTTCCTACCTGAATCTTTCCGTTTTCAATTTCCGCTGCAAATAAATCTGTGATCTTTTCATCAAGGTCAATCTTTCCTTCTCCAGCTGCAATTCCAACTGCCATTGAAGTGAAGGTTTTGCTAAGAGAATATACGGTCCGCAGCTGTGTTGCATCATACGGCTCATACGAAGCCTCACACAACACTTTTCCATGACGCAGCAGCATAAAACTAGTTATGTTGATATGTTCCTTCTCCATCCGATCCATCATATTAATAATACACTGTGGATCAAGCCCCGCCTGTGCCGGCGTGATACGTTCTAATTTTTGTTCCTGCATAAGATAATCCTGCTACTCAAAATATGTGTAAATATACTCATATTGAGAATTGTAGGTTCTCACGAACACTACTTACTGCTTCATCGTGTATGCTTTTGACGAACCGAAGTTCTGTCTACTCACAAGTTCTTGTACACTCCACAGTCGTCAATTCCCCAGATAGCCCTGGGTACATACTTACGGTTGCGTTCAATTATGCAATTTCGTAAGTTTCTGCATCTTTCAAATTAAGTGCCGCATTTCGATCACGATCTTCTACATAGCCACAACTGCATCTGTAAATTCGATCTGAAAGCTTTAAATCTTTCCTGATGCATCCACAACTGTGACATTTTCTTGAAGACGGATACCATCTGCTTACTACTCTTAACTCAATTCCTTCTTCGTGGCATTTTTTCATGAGCTTTTCTCGAAACTCATAAAATTTCTCTGATGCCACTGCCTTTGAAAGATGTCGATTTTTCATCATTCCTTTTACATTCAGATCTTCAATCGTTATATGTAATGGTTTGGTTTTCACCATCTCTGCGATTGTCTTATTGATGTAATCGGTTCGAATCTGATTGATTCTTTGATGAAGTTTTTGTACCCTAAGCTTTTGTTTTTGTATATTTGCTCTTTGAGCAGACTCTCCTTTCTTCATTTTCTTTAAATTCTCATATTTACGTGACAGACAGCGTTGCGCCCGTCTCAACTGTTTTTCAAGCTTTTTGATTCGGCTTGTTTTGTTGATATTTTTATAAATTTTACCATTTGAAAGAACCGCAAATTCTTTTAGTCCAAGATCAATTCCGATTCCTTCTGTTTGATCTTCCTTCGATTTGACCTGCAAATCCAAAACATCCACTAAAACGGATACATAGTATCGACCCGCTTTTTTCGAAACGGCTCCGCTTCGAATCCGCCAGCCATCTTTCGTTGTTGGCAGATATCCCTTTTCCTTTAGTCTCACCCAGCCAAGGGTGGGAATGTTAATTCGGTGACGCTCACAATAGCAGTCTTTAGGATTATTCTTTACAAAATACATCTTTACATCTGAGATATCTTTCTTTTTGAATTTAGGGAATCCACTCTGATGTTTAAAAAATCTTGTAAATGCTGTGCATCCGCATTCAACTGCATGTTTTGTTGCCTTTGAACTGACTTCCTTTATCCATGAATATTCAGGATGTGTCGGCAGATATTCATTATTCAGCCATACGCTAAAGGACTTTCCACTCATGAATTTTTCTCCCTGCTCATAACGTTTTAAGTTATAAGAAAGATAAAAATTGTATAGATACCGACAGGTTCCAATTGTCTTATTGATCTTCGTTATCTGCTCCGGTGTAGGATTGATTTCCGTCTTGAAGCTCTTTAGCAAGTCCATCATCTCCTTCTATTTGTTTTTTATACTTACGAAGTCCATACAATCTACAAGAAAACACATGAAGAATGGAAACGATATCCTGTACAAGCTCCTCTTGCGGTGATAATGATTCATTATTTACTACCACAATTGTTGTATTAAATTTCGCACAGAATCTTTCAAACCAATCATATCCAAAGCGAACAAAACGGTCTCTATGCGTTATCACAATTGTTTTGATTTTTTGTTCCATCACCTCATCCAATAATTCATTCCATTTCTTGCGGTTGTAATTAAGACCACTTCCATATTCTTCTATGCATTGATCTACAATCATGCCTCTTGCATTGCAAAACTGACGTAAAAATGCGGTTTGTTTTTGTAAATCATCTTTTTGATTTTTTGTAGACACTCTGGCATAGAGAATAACTTTGCGTGTATCATCTTCTGTTATCCCTTTAAATTCAAGATACTGTTTGTAAGTATAATAACGCCTATTGGTTGGTGTACGATTTGCTGTAAGTGTTCCTTCTCGATCCCACCGCTGTAAGGTCTTAACAGAAACACCCAACAGCTCTGCAAATTCCTTTGGTTTGTAATTTGTAATGTTTGATGTGTTCATAATACCTCCTTTGAGGATATTTAAACACATTAAGGCATTATTGTCAATAGATTTAATTACATATTGTATTCTCCTCTTACTTATTCCAGCATACCTGCTCCGCAATTTTACGAATTTTTCCAAGAAGAGCAAAATCCTGCATGCCTGCTGACTCTGCAAGAAATTCATTACTGATCTTTCCTGCTTCCTCTCCAAAAATTTTCGCAAGCCATGTGCAGGCAAGCGCGTAACGTCCATATAAATAATTCATATGAAATCCATCTCTGCAAAGCGATATTCCGCCTTCACGCACATTAAATTCCTTTTCCTTTCGCAGCGTCTGGATCACATCACCGCACGGAATTAAATCCAGTCCATACTTCTGCGCTTCTTTATAATAATTTGCTCTCAGTTTCTGATACATCTCATCCTGATCTCTATGATATCGTGCGAAACAGTCATGCTTGCTGTCAACCTCATATGCCCAAGTTTCCTGCAGCATGAACTTAGCCCACGGTGCTTCCTTTTTGATGTATTCTGCTATCCATCCCATAAATGGTTCATACGTGTCAAGCCAGCCACTGTCATGACTAGACTGCTGTATGACAATATAATCCCATTTTTCTTCTGCGAGTGCATCCTGAATAGACACCTTGTTTCCCGTAGCTCTTCCGTTTAACTGATATTCATAATCCTTCGCCTCATTTTCAATATTTCTCCAATGACGTTCCAGACTGCAACCTCCGATATACAAATTAACTACCTTTGTATTGATCCCTCTTGTCAATGCCAAATCATGTAAAAAATGAGTTGCATCCTCTCCAAAACTATTTCCAATTACAAGAATTTTATAAATCTCCATAAATCTCCTTTCCACCGGGACAGGTACCGTGGCTTTTTATCTGTCCCCACTGGTTCACAAAACGCCATATTTCTAATTTTGATTATACACAGCAAGACATGCGTTTGCAAGAGCAATAACATCTATAAAAAAATTTGCTACTCACACACACAAAAAAGAGGGCACGCGCCTTTTGGCGCATGCCCTCTAACTATCTACATTATCTATTATTTTTTTATCCTTCAATTGCGATATGCTTCTTTTCTTCTACTGCTGGCTTTGCTTCCTTCTTTGCAACAGTTACCGTCAGCATACCATGCTCAAAGTGAGCCTTGATATCATCTTCGGTTGTATCATTGCCAACATAATAGCTTCTCTGGCAGGAGCCTGCATAACGCTCTCTTCTTAAGTACTTGCCACTCTTCTTATCTTTCTCGTCCTCGTCAAGACCCTTCTCGGCGCTGACTACCAGATAACCATCCCTAAGCTCAACCTGCACTTCATCTTTCTTGAAGCCCGGAAGATCAATCTCAACCTCATACTTATCGTCGAACTCCTTGATATCGGTCTTCATCAGGTTTGCTGCATGATGTCCGTACAGCTTACGCTCTGCGTTTTTCTCTGCTCTGTCATCTATAAATGGAAATTCAAAGAAATCATCAAAGAAATTATCACTAAAAATGCTCGGTACTAACATAATCAAAATCTCCTTTCAAATCACTCATCATTATTTTTCCAGTTTATTTTTCATCCGCAGCTTTGCTGTTTCCAAACTCCAGATTGGAAATTCCTTGGAGAACCTAGAACATTCAACTTTTTGTTCCTTTTGTTCTCTCTGTACCCCTCTCTTTTGTTCTAGCTGTACTATAGCATGTATTATTAGCAATGTCAAGAGTTGAGTGCTAATTTTTTGTGAAAATTTTGTGAACTAAGCCACAGGGACAGTAAAAAAGCCATTTTACCTGTCCCCAATGGTTCTTCCCACTAATTTGCTTTATTCAATTCCTTTTACAGTATAATCCTGATCCTCAACGGCCTTTTTGAGTACATCGTCTGCTACATCACTGCTTAATGTCACAACTGCTGTGCCTGCCTCGTAGCTGACTTCTGCGCTTTCTACACCATCAATTGCCTCAAGTACTTTCTTTACACGCTTCTCGCAGTGTCCACACATCATTCCTTCGATTTTCATTGTCTTTGTCATAGTTTTTTCTTCCTTTCCCTGCCCATCTATTGCACCTGAAAATTCATCTGGTGTTTCTTTCTTTTCGATCAGGCAGCCTTCAATTATATGTTTTTTTCTTTTTCTGTCATGACTTGCGTCATGCAGACGGCAGAAATTAAGCCGCAGTGCATTTGATACAACGCAAAAGCTTGAAAGACTCATTGCTGCTGCACCAAACATCGGATTTAATAGCAGTCCCCAGTGCGCATACACACCTGCTGCAAGCGGGATTCCGATGATATTGTATATAAATGCCCAGAAGAGGTTCTCGTGAATATTGCGAAGTGATGCACGGCTTAAGCGAACTGCTGCTGCCACATCAGTTAAGTTACTCTTCATCAGCACAACATCGGCTGCATCAATTGCTACATCCGCACCTGCTCCTATTGCAATTCCTATATCGGCGCGTGTCAGTGCCGGTGCATCGTTGATGCCATCACCTACCATTGCTGTCTTTCCCTTTTCTTTAAGAGCACGAATCACCTGCTCTTTTCCTTCTGGGAGAACTCCTGCGATTACCTCGTCTACACCAGCCTGTGCACCAATCGCACGGGCTGTGCGCTCATTATCGCCAGTCAGCATAACAACACGGATACCCATATTTTGAAGCTCACGGATGGCTTTCGGGCTATCCTCCTTGATCGTATCAGCTACAGCAATGATTCCTAAAAACTTCTTATCTTTGGCAAATAAAAGAGGTGTCTTTCCACTCTCAGCAAGCAAAGCAGCCCTTTGTCTGTCAGCCTTTGATATGGTTACTCTACCAGAGATAAACGATACACTTCCGCCAAGCAGATGAGAACCTTCTATCGTTCCCTCGAGTCCATTTCCCACAAGAGCAGTAAAATTATCTGCCTGCAATGAAGCAATATCAAGACCCTTACTTTTTCCTTCCTCAACAATTGCCTTTGCAAGCGGATGCTCACTCTTTGCCTCTAATGCAAACGCAAGGCGAAGCAGCTCATCTTGTGAAATGCCATCTGCCGGAACAATATCAGTTACCTTCGGTGTTCCATTTGTAATGGTTCCTGTCTTATCAAGCGCAACAATCTGGACCTTTCCAGTCTCTTCAAGTGATACTGCTGTCTTGAACAAAATACCATTTTTTGCACCGAGTCCGTTTCCAACCATAATCGCAACAGGAGTCGCAAGTCCAAGCGCACATGGACAGCTAATTACTAATACAGAAATGCCTCTTGCCAGCGCATATGCAAAGTCCTTTCCAAGAAGCAGCCAGACAAGAAGAGTCACAAGTGAAATGCTGATAACAACTGGTACAAATACACCTGAAACCTTGTCTGCCACTTTTGCGATTGGTGCCTTTGTTGCTGCCGCATCGCTGACCATCTTGATGATCTGAGAGAGCGTCGTATCATCACCTACACGTGATGCCTCACAGCGAAGATAACCTGACTGGTTAATTGTCGCTGCTGATACAAGATCGCCAGGTGCTTTATCTACAGGAATACTTTCTCCTGTCAATGCAGCCTCATTGACAGCACTATTTCCCTCAGTGACAATGCCATCCACTGGAATGCTTTCTCCAGGACGAACTGCAAAAATATCACCTTTTTTTACCTGTTCAATCGGCACAACGTTTTCTTTTCCATCTATGATCAGTGTGGCCTGCTTTGGTGCAAGCTTCATCAGACTCTTTAGGGCATCTGTTGTCTTTCCCTTTGAGCGCGCTTCAAGCATCTTTCCGACTGTGATCAGTGTAAGAATCATGGCAGCTGATTCAAAATAGAACTCATCCATGTAGCGCATTACACCTTCCATATCTCCATGAAGCTGCGCATCTGTCATCAAAAACAGTGCAATGACACTCCATACAAATGATGCCATTGAACCAAGTGCAACAAGTGTATCCATGTTTGGTGCACGATGCCATAAGCTCTTAAATCCGCTGATAAAAAACTTCTGATTAATGACCATAACGATTGCTGCTAAAATCATCTGCAAAAGTCCCATCGCAACATGATTTCCTTCAAACCATGATGGAAGCGGCCATCCCCACATCATATGCCCCATTGAAAAATACATCAAAACTGCCAGAAAACCAATTGATGCGATCAGACGTTTCTTTAACACTGGTGTTTCCTTATCCTTTAATGCATCCTCCTCTGCCGCATGACTTGCCGATGCATTTCTTGTGTCAGAAGCACCCTTTAACGATGCTCCATATCCAGCCGCCTCAACCGCCGCAATAATGCTGTCCGGACTGGCGCTGCCCTCAACTCCCATTGAGTTTGTCAATAGGCTGACGGAACAAGTGCTTACGCCTGGTACCTTTGAGACGGCTTTTTCAACTCTGCTGCTGCAGGCAGCACAGCTCATGCCTGTCACATTGTATTGTTCCATAAACATGCCCCTTTCTTTTGTAGTACTAGTTCTTAAATTCCCAACTAACACTACTTCATTAATTTTTTGAGTGTCCCCATCAGCTCATCGATGACCTCATCCTTACCCTCACGGATGTCTCTTGCCACACAATGGCGGATGTGATTTTCCAAAAGCTCACGGTTAAAAGCGCTAAGCGCAGCGCTGACTGCAGCTGACTGAATCAAAATGTCGTTGCAATAAGCGTCCTGCTCTAGCATCGACTGCAAACCGCGTACCTGACCTTCAATTCTGCGCAAGCGATTTTGGAGAAGCTTTTTTTGATCCTCATCTCGCTGTGTGTGCTTACAGTGGGGACAGACAGACTGTTCATTATATTCTGTACACATAAAATTCCTCCCGATATTTTTATATACCCCCGAGGGGTACTTTGTTGAAGCAACTTTACTATATACCCCTATAGGGTATTTGTCAAGTGGTTTTTGTGATGCCATGGGGACATTAACGTTTTTGGCTCCACACTTTTATCTTAATAACAAAAAAGTTATCCCCACTTGTATGGGGACAACTTCAAAAATGATAGTAAAATAAATTTTAATTAGGATTACCCCCGCTTACGCGGGGAATACACAGTAACAGTCGGTAAACTTGCGATACCATAAGGATCACCCCCGCTTGCGCGGGGAGTACCTAAAAAAAGCTTGAATTTAAGGGATCCTTTTTTCTATCTTAGCATATTTCCTTTAACTTGGACAGTGACTTTTTATTTTATAGTAGTCTGAAATGAACTGTTCTTTTTCTTTCTTGCTTTTGGCACAGCACCTCCTTTCCACAGCTGTTGGCGTAAGATGTTTTAGGTTGTATTTTCATATATATTATATCATATAGTATACATATAGTCAATAAATAGTTAGAATATATATTATACATACAGTACTGTTTTCTCTGTAGACTGCCACCCGAATCTTTCCTATATTTCTATGCCGAAGACAGTTTCGCTTTTTGGAACAAAAAAGCTTCACGCCTTCGGCAGATTTATGGTATGATAAAAGCAAGCGGCGCTTTCATCTCAGTCATTGAATGGCCGAGAATTCCCTCGCCAGATTCCTAAAAGAAAAAGCCTGACTCTACAACTAGAATCAGACTGCCAAATTTATATGAAAGGACTTCTACAATATTTATGGAAAAATTAATTTGCTTTCAAATTACAAATACAAGAGAAATTGAACGTCTCGCTTCTAATATGAAGATACGAGTGATTAAGGCAGATGCTTCTATCTACAATGAAACGTTAGATAATATCGTTAATGGAAAGATTAGCTCTGTTAATAGCACTTTTTCTGCATCTATTTCTCCTTTAGTTACAGAAAACAAACTGCCTGCAGACAGCATACTTATTTTCTGTGACCTAAGTGAAAAACACTTGAATCGTATGCTCTTCGAATTAAAGAGCCGCAAAGTCCAAATCGACTTAAAGGCAATTCTTACACCTACTAATCGAAAATGGACTTTGCGGCAGCTGCATGATGAATTAAAGCGGGAACGTGCTTCTATTTTTATCAACAATAAAATTCAATAATACCACAGCCAAGTTCTATTTCCTTTTTACAGAAATAAAACTTTTAATGCATGAGCAACTCTCCAAGTTCTTCCGGCGTATCTACTACACATTTTGCGCCATGCTCAAGCAAAAATTCTCTGCCTCGAAATCCCCAGTTTACAAAAATTCCATCCATACCTGCTTCTTTTGCTGTATCTACATCTACATCGGAATCGCCAATATAAACTGCCTCTGCCGCTGTCTTTTTCAATGTCTTTAAAACTTCAAAAACGCTGTCCGGGCAAGGTTTTCTTCTGATGCCTTCTCGCTCGCCAACGACAAAATCAAATGCTTTCGGAAAGTACTGACTGCAAAGCTCCTGCACGGCAAAGTCTGCCTTATTTGAAACAACTGCCGTCTGGATGCCGCATTTACGCAAATCTTCTAACAGCTTTATAATTCCATCATAAGGCTTTGTGTGGTCTGCGCAGTGTATGCCATAGTGAACCTTAAAGCTCTCAAGCGTCTTTTTGGTCGCTTCCTTTGATGTTCCCTTAGGCACAGCTCGCTCAATGAGTTTTCCAATGCCGTTTCCAACAAAACAGCGCACCTCTTCAAGTGTCCGCTCCGGATACCCATTTGCAGCAAGCGCTGCATTTGTGCTCTCCTTTAAATCCTCCAATGTATCAAGAATTGTTCCATCTAAATCAAATATGGCAAGTCTGTAGCTCATCCTATGATTCTTCCTTTCCGTAAGATTACTGTAATTACACGCGCTTTTTCTTCCAAAGCCCCGTGCGGTATACCACATACAAAATCACAGATGACAGTGCATTGCTGACAACGACGCTATACCAGATGCTTCGAACTCCCATATGAAGCCAATGCTCGCATACATAAAGCGTTGCAAATCGAAATACCCACAGCCTCGTTGCATCAACTGCCATCGTAACTTCCGTATGACCGCTTCCCTGAAAGAGACCGCTTGTGGAATTATAAACACCATTTGTAAAGCACCATAACGCCATGATGCTAAGAAAATCTGTAGCCATAGCTATTACTTCTTCATCTGTTGAAAACAACCCTACTATCGCCTCTGATAAAAATGGACGCGATAGAATCAGTCCTCCAACAAACAAAAAAATAACACTCACACGTCTTGCGATCTTATAGCCTTTTTCAGCGCGGTCAATCTGATTAGCTCCAATGTTTTGACCAACAATTGTCGCAACTGCTGAGCCAATACCATTTGACGGCAGCGTGATAAGACCATTTACCTTGTTGCCAATTCCGTATGCTGCCATTGCTCCAGTACCATACACATAGACATTTCTGCTCATTAAAAGAAAGCCAAGCTGCATTGTACTTCCGCCAATTGCAGTCGGAAGACCAACTGTGAGAATACTCTTCATTTTGCTTTTTTCAAAGCGAAAGCCCTTTAAGCGAATCCTTACACCTGTTGTATCTCTCTTTAAGATGACAAGTGAAATCATTGCTGGAACTGCCTTAGCAATAACTGTAGCAAGCGCTGCTCCTGCTGCTCCCCAGTGTATCACAATCATTAAAAGTGGGTCAAGTATAACATTAAGTAAAATTCCTGTCAGATTTAAAAACATAGGTGATACTGTATCACCCTGCGCCTGCCTAATCGCTGCAAAAATATTGACCATGTATAAAAATGGCATGTCTAAAATAACAATCCTAAGATACACATTTGCAACTTTTGCTGTCGGCTCATCTGCTCCAAGCCAGTTTACCACAGTAGGAGTAAAAATTGCAATAACTCCGGCGCAAATGATGGAAAATATCATTGCACAGACAAAGATCTGGCTTGCCATGGAGGCCGCCTCTTCTTTTTTTGATGCTCCTATAAGCTGTGCAATCAAAACAGCACCTGCCACCGTAAGTCCTGATCCAAAGTTTACCACAATTTGCTGCAGCGGCGAAACAAGATTAATTGCTGCTAATTCATTTGTTCCAAGCTGTCCGAGCCAATAAGTATCGGTCAGATTATACATAGTCTGTAAAAAACTATTGATTACAACAGGTACTGCCAGTGCGAGAATTGCCTTTCCCATACTGCCCTGCAGGATCAGCTTAATATTTTTTTCGGTTACTTTTGCCTTTGCCATAACAGCCAGCCCTTCCTAAGTTCTATTATTCAAACCCTCTTTTAATCAAAAACGGCGCTGTTATCCGAAGACAACAGCGCACCTTTTATTTGTTTTTAACCCTTTACAGCACCTACGTTAACACCCTTTACGAAGTATTTCTGCAGGAACGGATACAGAATCATGAATGGTAAAATTGCAATGATAATTGCCGCACTCTTTACGGTATTCTCAGTTGCACCGCCGTTTGCCTGCGGAAGATCACTACCCATCATGATACTTCTTAACTTCATCTGGAAGTTATAGAGGCTAGAATCAGTAATGTACAACTTGTAGTTGGTGTAATCATTCCAGTAAGCAACTGCAAACATCAGACCGATGGAAGCAAGTGCTGCCTTGGAAAGCGGAAGTACAACCTTAATAAATGTTGCCATTGGCGTACATCCATCAAGCGTTGCTGCCTCAAACAAGCTCTGCGGAATACCCTCGAAGAAGTTTCTCATCAAAACGAGGTTATAAATATTGATTGCCGGAAGAAGTACAACACCGAGCAGGTTGTTGGTTAAACCTAAATTTTTCATAACCAAGTAAGTCGGGATCATACCACCATTGAAGATCATGGTAAACAACAGGAAGTTTGCAAAGAATGTTCTTCCCGGCATATCCCACTGAATAAGAACGTATGCACCAAGTGTTGAAAGTGCAAGACCCAGGAATGTACCTGCCAGTGTTGTTCCAACAGAAATCAACAAAGGACGATACAGGGTCGGGTTTGACAGTACACTCGCATATCCAGCCAGACCAAACTGCTTTGGCCACAATCTCATACCATAAGCAGAGCTTAAGTCGAAGGAATCGACTAATACCTTATAAATCGGAATCAGCATGATAATGGAGATCAGAATAAAAAGGATTCCATTAATCACATTAAAAAGTCTAATCTTTGGACGATCTTTCATTTGTTCTCCACCTCCTTAAACAATACCGCGTCCGTTGCGAACCTTCTTACTGATGTAGTTACAGATCAATACGAGTACGCATCCGACAAGTGACTTGAACAAACCTACCGCTGTGGTATAACCATAGTTTGGAATACCGCCGCTGTTGAAGGTCTGGTTGTAAACGTAGGTCTGAATAACCTCAGCCTTTTCCATAACAGCATCATTCTGTAATACGAATACAGACTCGAACAAGTTAAGAACCTTTGCCAAGTTCAGGATGATAACAGTGATGATAGTGTTTGCCAGTGCCGGCATGGTGATGTACCACATCTTCTTCCAGCGTCCTGCTCCATCAATACCAGCAGCTTCATAAATTTCCTGGCTGATACCAACAAGTGTTGCCATGATGATAATGGTCTGCCATCCTGTATCCTTCCATACGTTAATAACGAAGAATGCTGGTGTCCACCACTTTAAGCTTCCAAGGAAATAAATCTCGCTTCCTTTTTCAACCACACCGATTGAAACAAGGAAAGAGTTTACAAGACCCTGGCTTGATGGTGAAAGAATCAAACCAAAAACAGATGCTGTAACAACCCAAGATAAGAAATGCGGCAGATAAATAATTGTCTGTGCAACCTTCTTAAAATGAACGTTTATAATCTCGTTTAATAACAGGGAAACAACTACTGCTGCAAATGTATTCAAAAGCAGCTTAGAGATACTTAAAAACAGCGTATTTTTAAATGCACGCCAGAACATTGGCTTTGAAAACAGTGTCTCAAAGTTTTTGAATCCTGTCCATACAGGATCTTTAATCAGCTTGTACTCGGTAAATGAATAAACAATACCGAACATTGGCAGATAGTAGAATACTACTACAAAGATGAATACAGGAAGGAACATCAAATAGAACCATCTGTACTTATACATCTGCTCTTTGAGTGGCTTCTTGTGTGATACAACAGTCCCGTCTGGGAGCGTTATAGTGTTCTTTTTTGCCATCGTCTTCTCCTTTTTTATTATATTTGTAAACTTAGATGCTTCGGATTTTTCCTGCATCAAAAAATGATGTCAGAAATCTCACTGTATGTGCGCTTCTTCCATCTATCTGAGAGACAAAAAAACTGCTGAGAGTCAAATTTATTGATATGCCTCCCAGCAGCTATCCGTCTGTCATACAAATCAATTATCCTGCATACGCTTTTAACTTAGTGCATGCAAGTCAGGTTTGGGACTGATTAGTTGTTCAGAGAATCAACAATCTTCTGAGACCAGTCATTTCCACCCTGCTGATCGAAGTATGCCATACCATCCTCAACGCTCATGCCCTGAGTAACAACCTTAGCAATTACTTCATTCTTAAGTGTGGTCAGATCACCGTTATACTCTGCCATCTCATCAGTAGAAACAACCAGCTGAGCCATCTTGCTGTGTTCCTGGAAAGTCTCTGCAGAAACCTTTGCTTCTTCTGCTACTGCCTCTGCCTTTGGATCGTTCTCAAGCGGAGCAACTGCAAGCATTGGATCGATGTGGTTCTTTGTGTAAACAGTTCCCTCTTTCTCTCTGTTCTCTAACATATGGAACTGGCCTTCCTCGTATTTAACACCGCAAACTTCCTCAGCTGCTGTTGACCAGTGAACACCCTCTACACCATATGTCCATAAGAACTGCATATCGCCGCCATCTAACATGCTCTCGATAAAGTATTTATATACACCCTCTGGATTTGAGCAAGCCTCAGTAATACACCAAGCCGGTGCAACACGCTCTGTATAAACGCCAAGCTCCTCGATCGGCGGGATTGCTACAAGCTCACTGTCAAGACCATTTGCCTCAAGATTTGTCTTTAAGTTGGTTGCCCATGTTCCTGCCCAGTATGTGAATACACCAAACTTATCCTCATAGAACTTGGTACGGCAGTCAGATGTTGCATTAGTCAGAGACTCCTTATCAATATAACCAGCCTCGTATGCACTCTTTAATCTCTCTAAAGCAGCCTTCATGGAATCCTCTGTGAATCCATCTACCCATACGCCTTCATCATTCTTGTAGAAGCTCGGGTAAGCATCCTGATAGAACTCAGGCAGATAGTTTGTATATGGAGCCTCAGTTCCGATCAGACCTGCAGAAGATACACCATATGTATCGCCGTCAACACCATTTCCATCTGGATCGCCAGTGGTAAATGCCTCAAGCATTGCCAGATACTCATCATAAGTAGTCGGAACCTCTAATCCACAGTTATCTAACCATGCCTTCTTTACATAAGTGATGCAGCCGTTTCCTCTTGCAGGAGAAATTCCGTACAGAGAACCATCAATCTTTAAACCATCGATAACGCTCTGGTCGGTAATACGCTCCTTGAGCTCGGAGTTATCATATGCTTCTGTCATATCCCAAAGAACGCCCTCTGCTGCGTAGCTAGCGTAGTATGTAGAACCTAACAGAACAACATCCGGCCAATCGCCGCCTGCGATAGTCTGACCTAATACATCATAGTACTGGGAATGGTCTGGCTGAATGATCTGCAGGTCAATACCGGTAAGCTCTTCCCATCTTGCCTCGAACTCTGCCTGTCCGTTCTCCTGTGTGAAAACGGTACCGTCAAACATTACTGTGATCTTCTCCGGCTTTTCTACCTCATCTGCCATAACAGCTGGTGCAATGCCCATAGAAGCCATTACCATTGCAGCACTTGATGCTAGTGCCATCAGTTTTCTTTTCTCCATTTAGAAATCCTCCTTCAGATATACATCTGTTGTTTATCACAACATCTTTGTTTATCATTCTACTACGTAAACGATAAAATTACAAGTAGTTTTTTAATTTTTACTAATAAGCGTTTTCTTTCCTAATAAGTTTCCGTCACTTTTAATTCTTTTCTTTGTTTTTTCTGTGTTCTTAAATTGACACTTCATAATTAATTCGTTATACTGAACAAAAAGAAGGAGGATTTTTGTTATTTATGAATACAATTACAAGCACCACATTTCCTGAAGTAACAGGCATATCTGCGTCCTGCATCATGGACGCTTTACGCGAAATCGATACACGAGGAATTTCCATGCACAGCTTTCTATTCTGCAAAGATAACTGTCTTGTTGCAGAAGGCTACTATGCACCAGTAAAGAAAAATGACCTTCATCGGATGTTTTCTGTCACAAAAAGCTTCGTAAGCATCGCAATTGGATTTTTACAGGAGGAAGGCCGCCTGTCTCTTGATGATTCTATTGTAAAATTTTTCCCAGAATACGTTCCGAACACTTCCGAGGCACATCCATGGCTTCTTGCCACCACAATCCGCGACATGCTCTCCATGCGTTCCTGCCACGCTTCAACTACTTACGATAAATTCAGTTCAAAAACAGACTGGGTTAAAAGCTTTTTTACCGTAGCTCCTACACATAATCCTGGAACTGTGTTTCACTATGATACATCTTCCTCACATACACTGTGCGCTCTTGTAGAAAAGCTGACCGGCATGAAAATGCTTGACTACCTTCGAAACAAAGTTTTAAACGAAATCGGTTTCTCAAAAGAGGCCTATTGTCTTACAGATGGTTTTGGCGTTAGTATGGGCGGTTCTGGTCTTATGGCAACCTCACGCGATTTGATGCTCTTTGCACTTTTGATCTTAAATAACGGAAAGTTAAATGGAAAACAGTATATTTCGGCTGATTATATTAAAGAATCGACCTCATTTCAGACAGCAACATGTGTCACAGGTCCCGTTCCATCTGAAAGCCAGGGTTATGGATTACAGTTTTGGATTGGTGAACATAACTCAATCGTTTGCTACGGAATGGGCGGTCAGCTTGCTATTCTTTTGCCAGAATATAACACGGCAATCGTGACAACTGCTGACACTCAAGGCTATCAGGGCGGCAATCAGGTCATCTACGATGCTATTTTTTGTCACATTCTCCCTGAGTTAGAAAAAAGGCAATCTCCATGGACACCATCTGACGAAGAAAAACTTGCTTTTGAGCAATTTATGAGTAAGCTTGCAATGCGGCCGCTTAACCATAATAAAGCTGCTTCTGAGGCGTGGAACAACAAATTTGAAAATGTCAATGACATAAACACAAGTTTTTTGACAAATTTCAGGCCAATTATGTCAAGTTTTGAAGGGACATATGTAATCAAAAAGGCTTCTGACGCTGCAGAGGCACTTGATAAAAACATCATAAATGAAACAATTTGGGATGAGATTTCATTTGAGATGAGTGAGCCACTGACGCCATCATGTACTGGAAAAGTATCACTAAAGTGCCATGTTTTTCCATCCATAGTGGATTCCACTGTAGATTCCCCAGTGACTTTTGAATTTGGATTTGGTGCTTTAAAAGAAGGTACACTTAATATGACTACACATATGGGAAACCGTGCCGATGAGCCTGTGCCTGTTTCTATGCATTATGCAGCAAGCGCAGAATGGCTTAGCGAAAACATGCTTTATATCCGTGTTCACCTGCTTGATACCTCTGTTGGCTCTATCCATATTCAGGCTGTATTTGGAGAATCAGATGTTACTGTTTTCCTTCGCAAGCAGGAAGAAACGCTATTTGGAGAGTTTTCAGGTCATCTGTACGGCACTAGACAATAATATCTATCTTTTAAGCTGAATTTAAGCAAAAATAGTCCATTTACAACGGGCTTTTGCCATGTTAAAAAAAAGGCAGACTATATATTAGGGAGGGAATATATATGAAGCCTTCATCAAATACTGCCGACATGACAAAGGGCAGCCCGGTCAGACTAATTCTGACCTTCTCAATTCCTTTAATTATTGGCAACATTTTTCAGCAGTTATATAACATGGTTGATACAGTTGTAGTGGGAAATTTCGTTGGTTCTAATGCGCTTGGTGCTGTCGGTGCCTGTGGCTCAATAAGCTGGCTGTTTTTCTCACTTTCATCTGGTCTTGCCCTTGGAATCGGTATAATTGTCTCACAAAATTACGGTGCCAAACAATTCGATCAGGTTCGCGCAACTATTGCAAACTCATTCTATGTATTAATTTTTACTGCTATTGTGGTAAGCGCTGTGTGTTATCTGATTGCTCCCGCCGCACTTCGCCTCTTAAAGACTCCAGAGGATATCATAGATAACTCTATTATCTACATGCGAACAACTTGCCTAGGAATTGTCGCAATCACACTCTATAATGGTGTCTCTTCAATTTTGCAGGCACTTGGCAATTCAAAAACACCACTTTACTTTCTAATCATGGCAAGCATTTGCAACGTACTTTTAGATCTTCTCTTTGTCGTTGTATTTCACCTTGGAGTATTTGGTGTGGCATTTGCGACCATTCTTTCACAGACACTGTCTGCTGTCGTAAGCCTAATCTATGCATTTAAAAAGGTTCCATATTTTCACATGACAAAGGAGCAGCTAAAGCCTAATTTTTCAATTATCGGCACATCATATCGACTTGGTGTTCCGATTGCACTGCAAGGCAGCATGATAGCACTCTCATGTATTGCGCTGCAATATGTTGTCAACAGCTTTGGTTCCACTGTTGTGTCTGCTTTTACGATCACAAACCGTATTGAGCAGCTGATCAACCAGCCGTACAACTCTCTTTGCGCGGCACTCACGACATACGCTGGTCAAAATATGGGTGCCGGCAAAACAGACCGTGTGAAGCTCGGCTTTAAAAAGTCCATCTATATTGTTGGAATCTTTAGTGCCATTATGATTCCTATCATGTTTATTTTTGGAAAAAATATCGCCGGTCTCTTTGTCAAAGAAACCGACGTTATTGAACTTGGCGCATCCGCGCTTCGCATTACAAGTGTATGTTATTTCTTCCTTGGAATGATCTATATTCCAAGAGGTATTTTAAACGGATGCGGCGATGCTGGATTTTCCGTTATTAATGGAATTACTGAAGTTGTCTGCCGTCTGCTTTTCTCCAATATCCTAACAAAGATTCCAAAGATCGGCTATTGGGGCATTTGGATTACAACTGGACTTACCTGGCTTGTAGTATCTATCGTATGCCTGCTTCGCTATGCATCAGGAAAGTGGAAGCAAAAGGCAATTCGCTCTGAAAATTAAATTTGATACCAACGGATTGCTATGCAGTTACACTAGTATACCATGACATGCCGCAATGTGAACATCGTATTCATCACCCGAAAGTGTTCGCATCTGCGGCATTTCTGTTTTGCATCGCTCGGTGCAGTACTCACATCTGGTGTGAAATGGACATCCCGATGGCGGATCTGATGGGCTCGGAATCTCGCCCACTACCACCTTCTCATTTGCATGAAATAATGCTTTTGTGTATGGGTGTGCTGGATGTTCTAAAATCTCCTTTGTCGTACCAAGCTCAACAAGATGACCCAAATACATAACACCTATACGGTCGGACAAATATGAAACGACACCAAGATCATGTGAAATGAAAAGGGATGTCAGCTTATATTTTTCCTGCAGCTCACGCATTAAATTTAAGATCTGTGCCTGCACCGAAACATCAAGTGCAGAGACAGGCTCATCGGCCACGATAAAGGAAGGCTTCATTAAAAAGGCTAGCGCAATGCTGACACGCTGGCGCTGTCCGCCGGAAAGTTCTTTGGGATATCGGTTTGCATACTCTGCATCAAGCCCAACTTCTTTTAATATTTCCTCTACCTTTGCCTTTCGCTCTTCTTTTTTCATATCCTTTCTATGAATCTTAAGCGGTTCTTCTAACAGCCAGCCAATTTTCTTTCTCGGATTAAGCGAAGAATATGGATCCTGAAAGACCATCTGAATCTCTTTTCGAAGCGGATGAAACTCCCTCTCATTCATTGAAGCAATGTCTTGTCCGTGAAATAAAATTGAACCTTCGTCTGGTGTAAAAAGATGAACAAGCATATTTCCGATAGTTGATTTTCCACAGCCAGACTCTCCGACAAGGCCAAGTGTCTCCCCCTCGTAAAGCGTCAGATTAAAATTTGATACGGCAAAAACATCTTTTCTCTTGCCGTCATGATATGTTTTCGTCACATCTTTTAGCTCAATCAATGGCTGTCTTTGTTTTATTTGTTCAGTCATGAGTATTGCCCCTTCCTGAGTCAAAGTTTTTATTCCAGCATGCTACAGCGCGTCCATCTTCCTGCACTAGCGGCGGCACTTCTTTTTGGCACTTATTTGTACAGTACTCGCATCTTTCTGCAAAGCCGCAGCCTGTATTATTTCTTGCATATAGTCCAGGCACACTGCCTGGTATAGCCTTTAATGGCTTTCCGCGCTTTGTAATATCAGGAATCGCCTCTACAAGGCCTTTTGTGTATGGATGAAGCGGATTAGTTAAAATTTCATCTACCGGACCACTCTCCACAATACGTCCCGCATACATAATGTAAACACGGCTGCACAGACGGCTTACAACGCCAAGATCATGAGAAATTAAAAGAATAGCTGTATTAGTTTTTTTATTCATCTGGCGCATCAAATCCATAATCTGCGTCTGAATTGTGACATCAAGCGCAGTTGTTGGCTCATCGGCAATCAAAAGAGCTGGATTATTTATAAATGCCATTGCAATCATAACTCGCTGGCGCTGTCCACCTGATAACTGGTGAGGATAGCATTCATACAGATCTTCCACATCTGGAAGACCAACGCTTTTTAGCTGTTCTAAAACAAGGCTCTTTGCCTCTTTTTTACTTATGCCCTTTTGGTGAGTTAAAAGACATTCACGCACCTGTTTTCCTACCTTAATAAGTGGGTTAAGAGCTGTCATAGGCTCCTGAAAAATCATGGAAATACGCTTTCCTCTAATTGACGTCCACTCTTTTTTTGTCAGTTCATTTAAATCCTCTTGCCCATTTTCGCCATTTAAATACATGTGCCCCATAATGCGTGTATTTGGTGGCTGAAGGCCCATCATAGAAAGCGCCGTGATGGATTTTCCGCAGCCTGACTCTCCTATCAGTGCAACCATCTCTCCTGCATCAATGTGCATATTAAAATCTGTCACCGCCGGATACCACTTTTTTTCATTTTCAAAATCCAATGAAAAATGTTCTGCCCTAAATTCAATCATTGCTCAGTCACCTCCTGGATTCCGTCTCCAATCAAATTAAAGCTCATGACAAGCAATGTAATCACAATCGCTGGCATGGCAATGTTCCATGGTGCCATAAGAAGCGTCTGCTGGGCATCTGAAAGCATCAGTCCAAGACTTGGCTTTGGCGGTGCTACACCAAGTCCTAAGTAGCTTAAACCTGCCTCTGACATGACAGCTGACGCAAATGTTAGTGATGCAGTTGCCGTCAGCTCTGAGAATAGATTTGGCAAAATATGCAAAAACATGATTCGCGGTGCAGATGCTCCCCTGACACGCTCTGCTTTTACAAAATCTGCTTCACGAAGCTTTAAAAATCCGCTTCGCGCCATACGTACAAAACGCGGAATGGACATGATTGACAATGCCAGAATCGTATTGCTTAAACCGCGTCCAAATATACACATCAGCATTAACGCGAGTAAAATCCCAGGAAATGCCATCTGTGCGTCCACGATTTTCATAATCACTTCATCGACATAACCGCCAAAATATCCAGAGCAGGCACCAAGAAGCGTTCCCACAAGTCCGCCTGTTGCTACAACGACAACACCAATACCAAATGATACCTGTATACCCTTCATTATGCGGCTCATCACATCTCGACCAAACTGATCTGTTCCCATAAGATGTGATATGCTAGGAAGCGACAGCTTTGGTGCAAGATACATTTCTTCTGGATCATATGGCAGCCAAAATAAGCTGACAACAAGCATCCCAAGCATAATAAACGCCAGAATTGCTCCTGTAAGAAAGCTTTTATTTTTTAAATATCGTTTCATGGATTGTTTTCCTTTTTATAATCTAAATAAATGAGTTCACGGGCTGCCTAAGTTATCACTGGGCTTCGAACGATGGCTTAGCCTAGGTTACTAGCCCGTGAACAATCTACTTTACTTCAGACGAATTCTCGGATCTACCAGTGAATAGATCAGATCGACGGCGAAATTGCACACCACAACAATGAGCGCTAAGTAGAAGGTCAGTCCCTGCAACAGCGGCAAATCTCTGCTTGAAATTGAGACAGATATCAGCCTTCCGATTCCCGGCATGGAAAAAACATTTTCGACGATGATGCTTCCGCCTAAGATATCTGCTGCTGTCATACCAAAAATTGTAATTACCGGAATCAGGGAATTTCTAAGCACATGACGGTACATCACCTTATTTTTTCCTAAACCTTTACTGTATGCAGTACGCACATAATCTTGCTTTCTTTGCCCGTTAACTGACACCTTAACATAACGAATCACTATTGCACTTGTACCAAGCGCTAATGAGCATGACGGCAATATAAGGCTTTTAAGCCATCCTGACGGACTTTCTGAAAATGATACAAAACCAATAGATGGAAGCCATTTTAAACCAACTGTAAAAATGCTGATTAAAAAGATTGCCATACAGAAAGACGGGATGGAAATGCTGACCTGTGAGAGCATGGAAAGCGGAAGACTATACCACTTATCTGAGTGGTCTGCCAGCCACACACCAGCCAAAACACCAATTATCAATGTCAGAATAAGTGTTATTATCGCAAGACTTCCAGTTACTTCAAGCGCATCTGATATAAGCTGTGCAACCGGCTGCTGGTAACGATATGAAACTCCAAGATCGCCTCGAAACAGTCCTGCAATCCAATCTACATAACGCACAAGTGCATGCTTATCTAATCCCATGCTCTTATTCAGTGCCTCAATCTGCATTGGATCTGCATCTACTCCAAGAATGATATAGGCAGGATTTCCCGGCAAAATCTGAAAAACACTGAATGTAATAAAAGACACTAGCAGCAGCGTTACCAAAAGGCCCGCTACTTTTTGTATATAATAATTCATATGTCTTACTCCAAAACAGCCCGCCGAAAAAACTTTCGCCGGGCTGCCTTTCTTATATAAATTTATTCCTCGTAGTAAAGCTTGCTTAAATCAATGAAGCTTACCGGGTAGAAAGTGTAGCCCTTTAAATCGCTTCTTGTAACAGCAATGGCATTCGGATCACAGATCCATACAGCAGCAGCGTCATCTGTCAGCATCTTCTGACACTCCTTAAATAACTCAACGCGCTCCTCATCAGAAGCTGTCTTTGCTTCTTCGATCAGTTTATCGTAATCCGGATTATTATATTTCATGAAATTCTTTGCATAATCGCTTACATAACGACCTAAAATATCGTTTGGATCAAGCTTTCCTGTCAAACCAACAACTGTTGTCTGATAATCTGCATTTGTGTATACCTGCTCTAACCACTGACCCCACTCAACTGGTTCAATAGTTGCGTTGACATTGATCTGCTTTAACTGCTGTGCGATTACCTGAGCAGTATCAATATGCTTCTGATAATTAGACGGAACTGTGATTGTAATATCAAAGCCATCCTCATATCCTGCCTCTGCCATCAATTCCTTTGCCTTATCTACATCATATGTGTAGACATCTTCAAGCTCATCATTATAAAAATAAGACATTACCGGGCTGAAGTTACTATAAAGCTCTGTAGCATATCCTGCAAATACACCGTCAATAATCTGATCCTTATTAACTGCATACTCAAATGCCTGACGTACACGCACATCATCAAATGGCGTGGCTGAGTTATTTAACGCAAATAACTGAACCATGTTCTGCGGAGAGCTGTTTACAGTAAAGTCACCTGTTAAATAATCAGCGCTGTCTGCATAAACAATTCCTGCGTCAAGCTGTCCTGACTGCAGTGCTGTTAAAACGGCACTGTCATCACCCATGATATAAATCTGTGCCTCATCGATCTTTGGCATTCTGGATTCATCATAATAATCTTCATTTTTCTCCAGAACAACCATCTGTCCAGGAACATATTTTTCAAACACAAATGGGCCGGTTCCTACCGGAGCACTTGACTGATCCTCATATCCTTTTGGAAGTACTGCTACTCTTGTATACTGTAAAAATGCAGCATCAGCCTCAGCAAGTGTCATTGTAACTGTGTAATCATCAACGGCTTCTACTGAAGTCAGATTTTTAAATTTAGAAGAAAGAGCCTCCTCTCCGCCTAAACCGGAAAGAGATTCATAGGTATATACGACGTCCTCAGCCGAAAATGCCTTTCCATTGTGGAAGGTTACGTCGTCTCTTAAATGAAAGGTATAGGTCAATCCGTCATCGGAAATATCCCAGCTCTCGGCTAATCCCGGAATCAATGCTCCTGTCTCATCAAACAGTACAAGTCCCTCAAATACATTGTGAAATACGGCCTCTGTGTCGCTTGCTGCTGAAAGCCATGGATCCAAGTTATCTGGCTCAGACTCCATATTAATGCGCACAACTGTCTTATCTGTCTCCTCTGCCGATACGCCAAACGGCATTGCTGTCACTGCCATACTCATGGTCAATGCTAATGCTGCTGTCTTACCTGTCTTTTTCATTTTTCAATTTCCTCTCTGCGCCGCTTATACAAAAGTCTACCACGGCGGCGCCGCAGACTCTGGTCAGCGGCTCTATGCTCGCTGCCACAATTTCATTGTAGAAGATTTTTTCTTATTTGTACAGAGGTTTTTCTCACTTTTCTGTTCTAAAAGAGATACATTTTATTTGATTTCCTTTTTACCTTGTAGTATAATAGGTTTATCTGCTGTGACACAGCTAATCCAATTTTTGAGGTGACTTATGATTGTATCTACCAGAGGACGTTATGCCCTGCGTGTTATGATTGATATCGCAGAGCATCCAAATGAACCATATATTCCATTAAAATCAATTGCTGCCAGACAGGGAATTTCTGAAAAATATCTGGAAAGCATTTTAAAAATTCTTGTCCAAGAACACCTTCTTGAGGGCATGCGCGGCAAGGGCGGCGGCTATCGTCTGACTATGTCTCCCAGTGAATACACAATCGGAAGAATCCTGCGCCTTACAGAAACAAGTCTTGAACCTGTCGGCTGTATTGAATCTGGCTCAACCTCCTGCCCTAAGGCATCTGAATGCCGCACAATTGGTATGTGGATGAAACTAGGTGAAATCGTAAATGACTATCTTGACAGTATTACATTAGCAGACCTGCTTGCTCAGTGATGGGCAGGCAGGTCTTTTATTTCTTCCTTACGGTGCTTTTGCGAAGCTTTGCATATGTACCTTAAAATATTACACTTTCTCTAACCGTATCTGATCAATGCGAAGGCGTGAATTTAGGCTGTGCACACTTATTTCGTGCTGACCTTTCTCTAGTTCGCACTCCCAGACTGGTGCCCACTTCCATACATGCTCTGATGCATATTTCCATAGTGTGCGTCCGCCATACAGTTCTTTTTCTGGTACAATGACGCCATCTACTCCTACAGTATAGTGTGAACAGTCATCTCCCCACTGCCACGTATGTACCCATATACGATAATGTCCGCCCTGTGCCTTAACTATATAGTGAAGGCTTGGCGCTTCTTGTTCACTCCATGATAAGCCTTCCTTTTCGATATACATAGCAAGACCACTTTCGTTATATGCCGGACTGTCACAATAATTCCAAGAAGTTCCGTCTGCGCTGTCATTTGTAGATGCAAATGCAGTTTGTGCCATTGCAGATGCTGCGTCAATTTCGATAATGCCATTTGCCTCTGTGACTGTGCTTGCCGCTTTTGCCAAGATCTGCTGCGGCGTAATCGTATCTCTGTTTTCTTCTGGACGAATTATTATATCATCTTCTTCTAGCGAATCTTTTCCTGCTGCAAGCGGAAGATATAAAACAGGGCGCGGCTCTGGTGTTACATTGCCGTACCAGTGCTCACAATATGCATCAAGATCAATATTTTTAGGAAGCATTTCGCATTCTGGATTTGACAGGACAATTCCAAGATTGCTTCTTTTATAAGCTCCATCCACAAGTTTTGTAAGACTTGTAAGCTGACAAGACAGCTGTTTTCCTGCCTCGCTCTTTTCATCGTATAAAACGGCGCGTGTGAATGAAACATATGGATCAATTGCTGTGAAGGTGAGACTGTGAAGCCCTGCTGCCAGTCCAGTAAAACAGCCTGTCAGCTTATCCACATTGTTTAGTATGTTATGTTTCCAATTCGCACGGTGCTCATCTGTTGACTGCGACTCAAACACATTCATTTCACCATTGTCTACAGATATGCCAATACGAATACGTCCCACAGAGCAAAGCGTTGGGAAACGATGAAGCTCTAATACAAAATCACCACCTTGTGTCAGATAGAACGGGCAGGACCACTGTGCACCAGGTGTCTCTGCCTCCAAAAGACTTCCCTGTGAACGGCCTAGATTAGAAATTAGCTTCCAGCCGTCTGCATCCAAGCTTGATACTTCTGTACCATTTTCTGCCTCAATAACACATCTGCCGCTGTCTTCAATCGCAACATGCAAAGCTACTGCCTTAGTCAGTTTTGCATCTTCTGCATCCTTTTGTACACGAGCCTTTACATCATCGGTCTTATCGGTTACTGGAATTGTAAAAACCTTTTGTGTACCGCTAAATACTACGATTTCACCGTGGCGAACAAGTGATGACTTTGCATCATTAGATGCATTTTCAGAGTGAAGTGCTTCTGAGGATTTAGTCTGTGGTATTACGCTAAAAACGAAGCGAGTTTCTTTTGTAAGTGTTCCTTCTGTTGGAAGTGCACAGACAATCTCAAGCCACTCTGGCTTTTCAATCTTATATGACAGTGCGCCGTCTCCTGCATTTGCAAGTTCAATCCATTTCGCGTTACCGTGTGTGCTGTCTGTGAAGGTGAGCTCACTTTGGTTATTCCAGCAGGTAACAATCAACTGATCTGCTGCTGCATGTAATGGCACACGGCATGATGGATACATAGCTGTGCGCGGCGGTGGGAAATCCTCTGGTGTTAATATGCCATTCCACTTTCCATTACTCATAACGTGATTGTAGTAGTAGAGAAGCTTTCTGCGCGCCAGATCAAATGCATGGCTCTTATCGGTATAACGCTTTGCATCACTGTTTTTGCCCTGTCTTATGCAAAGACGGCTGCGATCTGCATAATAATACATGCCATTTGTAAAATAAGATGCCTGCACCTTCATCAATATCATCTGGAAAAAGGCATCCTTCTCCTGCTCTGGCAAGTTCTCATAAATCTTCTCCAGCTCACTGCAAATATATTCATAACGATGCATGCGTGCTGCTGCCTCATCTCCAAATGATGTCTGTGAAAAGCAGTCATCATCCATATGCTCAAGCTTTCTTGCATTGGTAAGCTGATCAAATTCTAATAGGAGCGCTGCTGCTGCTTTTCCTGGCTGTCCTGTAAACATGCTGTCTAACCATCTTGTCAAAAAAATAGTTTCGTCAAAGGTTTCAAGATCGCGATTATCATCTCCATCTGCCTCCCATGCAAGCTTTGCGTAGAAGGAAAGCTGCTGCTCTAGTGGCTTAATTGCGCCGAAATTTGTAACCCACACCTTCTGAATGCCTTCTTTGTATGCCTTTAACAGCTCATTTCTAGTGTGAGACATTGGAATTGAGCAGATAAACAGATAGGAAGCTCCTGGCGGTGCCCAGTAGGAATTATGATAATAAATACCATTTCCGCTCTTTCTTGCCTTTTCCTTCTCACCCGGATAGCGGCGCACATAACCATAGTTGTCATTTGTCCAGATCAGTGTCAGATCTTCCGGCACCTTTAAGCCATTATCATAAAGCTCAAGCACTTCTTTGTACGGCACAAAGGTCTTCATAGGCTCGGTGTCTAATGTTTCAGAAAGAATCTCCTGTTGTGCTGCCATAACAGATTCAAGCAGCTCAATTTTAGCTTTTAGTAGTTTCTCTCCTGTCAGACCTTCAAGTGATTTTGTCTCAAAACCTGAGTCGTGGATTCCTCTCATACCAACTGTGTAGCTTACTTCAAAATCACGGTTTTGCTCTACGCTCTCGCGCCAGTACTCCTTTAAGATTTCACGGTTTCTGCCTGGAATAGAAAAATCATATTCCACATCGGTATAGCCCTTCTTTGCAAGCCACGGCTTCCACTCGCGATTATTGCTTCTCATCAGCATATCACAGTGAGACGTTCCGACAACTATGCCCATGCGGTTTGCAAGCGCACCGTTTTCCTGTTTTAGATTAAAGGAATTGACATGCATTGCCGGCCAGATATAATTGAGCTTTAAGCGAAGCAGCAGTTCAAAAATCTTTTCATATGTCTTTACACCGATGGTCGTTTCACCCATATAGCGCCATACCCAGTGCTCTAACTCTTCCTCGTCGTTGATAAAAATTCCTCTGTACTCAACAGACGGATAATCCACCTTGCAATAACCATTTTCAATTACAGCTTCACTTCTACGGCGCACCGGCACATCGGCAAAGAAATACCATGGTGATACACCAAGCCATTCACAGAAATCATAAATGCCATAAATTGTACCGCGGCGGTCTGTTCCTGCAATTAAAAGCTCTCCGTCCTTTTCCTGAATCAAAAATGCTTCCTTACGGTACGTGCCATCCTCTGCCCGAAGTTTTGAAATATCTGCCTTTTCATCTAACTCTGGCAGATTGCCCACTGTTCCGACAAGGATACGAATAATGCCTCCTGCTGTCACGCTGCAGTCAAGTGTACGAATTAAATCGCGCCGCAGATTCACAAGTGCAATCTTGACTGCTTCGCTCTCACTAGAGCTAAATACCAGTTCAACCTTGCTGTATTCTCTGATTACCATTGTTTTTCCTCCGTTTTTATGACAATTCAAAGTTTTACAAAGATGTAAAACTTTGAATTGTTACTCACCTTTCTATCGTCATCTTACAATAGCGTTCATAAAAACGCAAGCTCATATTGACAGCAAAAAGGTGATATTTTAAAATATCAGTATGGTACAAATTTAAGTCACAAAATCAGAAAGGATCACATTATGATTACTATTAACGCTGGACAATCTACTTCTTTTCCACGCATTGCTGATGCTATTGAGGCTGCTAAAGCCTATGCTCCTATGCCTGTCACAATACACATTGCACCGGGACGCTATCACGAAAAGCTGACAGTCTCACAGCCTCACGTTACACTTATGGGCGACGATGCTTCAAATACGATTCTTACATATGATGACTATGCAAGAGAAATCATGCCAGACGGAATAAAGCGAGGTACCTTTCGCACCTACACTTTATTTTTAGATGCGCCAGATATTACTCTTTGCAATCTCACTGTAGAAAATGCTGCTGGCGCTGGAAAGGAAGTTGGTCAGGCGATTGCTCTATATGCTGAGGGAGAAGGAATACGTGTGGAAAACTGCCGTCTTATTGGAAGTCAGGACACTCTCTTTACAGGGCCGCTTCCTGAAAAAGAAAAGGAACCTGGCGGCTTTCGCGGTCCGAAGGAATTTGCCCCGCGCATCAACGGAAGACAATATTATAAAAATACTTATATATGCGGTGGTGTCGATTTTATTTTTGGAAGCGCCACTGCTTACTTTGAAAATTGTACACTTGAATCACTTCCTGAAGGCGGTGGCTATGTGACGGCCGGTTCATCGCCAAAAGGTCAAACTTATGGCTACATATTCAATCATTGCCGCTTTATTGGAAGTGAGCCTAATACATGTTACCTTAGCCGCCCATGGCGTGAGTATGCAAAAGTAGTCATTTTAAATTCTGAGATAGGTGATCATATCAAACCTGAAGGCTGGCACGACTGGGGAAAGATTGATGCTCACGATACTGTATACTTTGCAGAATACAAAAATTATGGCCCCGGTGCCGCAGGTGCGCGCCCGTCATGGACACATACACTAACTGACACAGAGGCCGAAAACTATACATATGCTTCTGTTTTTAACTGATCCCATATTCATATTTTTGTTCGTCATTTTGTGATGACTCATCATTTTTTTGACGCATATCATAATGAATATCCTGATCCATCATTTTAAGCATTGCTCTTGCGGCAGGCGGCCAAAACTGCCTGCCTATTCCATTTACAATTTCATCATGCACGCAGTCTTGCGTTAATGCCTTTCGATACGATCTATTTGAGGTCATCGCATCATATGCATCAGCAACTGCAATTATACGCGCTGCTTCTGGTATCTCTTCCCCTTTTAAGCCTCTTGGATATCCCTTTCCATCCCAGCGCTCGTGGTGATACAGCGCACCATACTGAAGTTCTGGCATTGAACTTATACGAGATAAAATCTGTGAACCGATTACTGTATGATTTTTGATATCAGAAAACTCTTTATCTGTAAGACGCCCTGGCTTTCGAAGAATAGCATCATCCACACCTATCTTACCTACATCATGAAGCAATGCCATGTAATACATGCCGTCAGCTTTCTCATCATCATATCCAAGCAGTTTTGAGATCTGTCTTGTATACTTTGCCACACGAGCAGAATGACCATTTGTATAGCTATCCTTTGCATCAACAGCACGTACAAGTGATTCTATTGTTTCAATTGACTGCTCATGGTTCTTTTTTGCTGCCTGTTCATTTTCCCGCGCTGACTTGATATTCTGCACAATAATAATAATCGCCGAAAAAACAAACATCAGGACAAATATTGCATAGATAAAACTGTAAACAGAAAAATATACATCATACTTTTTTAGTTCTACATGGCTTTCAATAAACAAGAAACCTGCGATTCTAAGCAAAAACAGGCATTCTGCAATAATCAAAATCGTAAGCAATACACCATTGATACGATTGCAGTCTTCCCTAAGCCCAACGATTGGATGGCAAACCCATTTGCAATAAATAAAATTAACAATGATCGGCATCAAAAGATCAATCAGCACTGTCATGGTAAGTGAATCATATGTAGCTGTAAATGGCATGGACAACAGATACAAACATAGATACAAAAAGCGTGCCGCACTGCCCACCGGCTCCATCATACGTCCATAAAAATACATCAGTAAAAAGGAGATGCCAAATACAAAAAAGTCTACACCATAAATAATATCATATGATATTTTTCCGGGCAGAAGCCGATAAATCAGCCCCATGCACAAAATCGTATAAATGTATGCCATGGGCGGGCATACCAAAAGAAAGCGAACGAAGCTAGGCGCACGAAGCTTTTCTTTCTTTAATGTCTTTGTCATATAAAAATATGATGGAATAAACAGTAGCTGTCCAAGCAAAAAACAAATGGATCGAATTGGCATATATATCCTTTCTGAATACAGAAAAAACTTGTTTTTCTTAGTTATGTGTGATATTGTAAACTCAGCAATGAAGCATTGACTAACAAAAAGGAGGAACTATTATGGATTTCTATTTTGCATCCCCGTGCCGCGTTTGGTGGGGCGAGATCTGGGACTGGATCTGTGGACGTCTGTAATCGGACATCTCTTGATCCATGTAACTCAAACGTATGGGTTACCATGTATCCTAACCAAAACAAAAAGGCCCGTTCCATTTGGAACAGGCTTTTTTCTATGCATGCCCGTTCCGCTGATTATTATGCCAAATTTTAGCCTAAAAATCAAGCAGAACGTCACTCATTGTCTTTTTTCTTTTTACTTGAACATTTTTCTGCGTCGATTGATATAATCCTCAAGCTCATTTACTGTCTCATCAAATCCCAATCGGCTGCTGTTAATGCATAAGTCATAGGCTCTTGAATCGCCCCACTTATCCTTGCAGTAGTAGTTGTGATACTGTTTTCTGTACTTGTCATGACGCTCCATTTTAAACTGTGCATCACGCTCAGACAGATCATAGACCTCCATAACACGCTTGCACTTTACTTCGCGATCACCAAGAACAAACAAAGAAATCACATTAGGGCGATCACCCAAAACAGTCTCTGCGCATCTTCCAACTACGATGAAAGACTCTCCCTCATCTGCTTTTTTCTTCAGATACTCAAACTGTAAAAATGCTACATTTTCTTCTGCAGAACTTGAAAAACCATTCTGGCTTCTTGAAAACAGCAGTTTTTTTGGCTTCTCATCGTAGCGTCTTAATGTCTCGACATCTACGTTTTTCTCTGCTGCTACAGCGTCTAACAAATTGTGGTCATAAAGCTTAATGCCATATCTGTTTGCCAACTCTACTGCAATTGCATGTCCGCCGCTTCCAAATTCACGTCCTAATGTTATTATCAACTGATCACTCATTGCCATTCCTCCTGACGACAAAATTAATTTATCTTAATTATATAACTTTGAAGTCAATTTGTAAATATTTTTATAAAACCTTGAATATATGATGTTGAAGCGAGCTTGCATCGGATTTCTGACCTTTTGACCCTGGTATCATATTACATATATCTGGCAAATATGAACAGCATAGAAATCAAAACAACAATGATGGTTGCCGGTGCTGCATACTTACAGTACTTGCCCCATCCAATCGGATGACCATTCTTTGAAGATACGGAAATACCTACTACATTTGCGGAAGCACCGATTGGTGTCGCACTTCCTCCGATATCAGTACCCATTGCCAGTGCCCAGGAAAGTGTCTCCAAATCAACACCCTGCAGTGCTGACAAGCTTCTGACAACTGGAATCATGGTTGCTGCAAACGGGATATTATCAACGAATGCACTTGCAAATGCTGAGATCCAGATGATAATTGCTACCATTAACTTTGTGTTGGAACCACTTACCTTACTGATAAATTCAGCAATTACTGTAAGAACACCAGTCTGCTCCAAACCACCAACAACAACGAAAAGTCCAACAAAGAACAGCAGTGTCTTGTAATCAACCTTCTTTAACAGCTCTGCTGCATACTTATGCTCTATAATCAAAGTAATAATTGCAATAAATGTACCGATGAAAGCAACTGTCAGTCCTGTATTTGCATGTGAAACAAGAAGAACAACTGCGATCAGGAAAATAACAACGCTGCTAATAAACTCCTTCTTGTCTGTAATGGCAGAATTTGGATCTGGACAAGATGCCGGATCAACAGGCGCTGTTCCCGGTGCAACAAGCTTCTTTCTGAAGCAGAAATAAAAGTAAACTACAACCACAATAAGTGAAATTGCTGCAATGGCACCTGTGTTTGTCAAGAAATCAAAGAAGCTGTAGCCCATGGAGGTTCCGATAATGATGTTCGGCGGATCTCCACACATTGTTGCTGATCCACCAAGATTTGCGCAGAAAATCTCTGCGATAATCATCGGTACCGGATTGCTCTTTAACAAAAGACAAAGTTCAATAGTAACTGCTGCCAAAAACAAAATAACTGTAATACTGTCAATGAACATAGCCAGTACAAATGACATGATCATAAAGGTAACAAATACAGCCGTCGGCTTGTAGTGAACAAGTCTTGCAATCTGCAGACAAAGCCAGCGGAAAAATCCTGCCTTTCCCATTCCTTCAACCATGATCATCATACCTGCGATAAAAATGATCGTTGACCAGTTAATTCCAGATGAAGACTCTCCAGCCTCACTAGAAGCATGCCAGAAGTCCGCTGTGAAAATACTTCCAATATTCAGCGTCTCCATGATTGCGCTGCCGCTATGCATTGTGATACCGAATACTAAAATGATCATAAGCAGACCGCAGCCTAGTGTTACAATGTGTCTCTCTATCTTCTCAGTAATGATCAGGGCGAACATCACGAGAAAAATAAGGACAGCTAAAATCTGTGATACCATAATGTATCTCCCCACTTTCATATAATAGCAAATGGCAGCCGCAAGCGTCTGACCTTTGCGGCTACCATTATAATGCGATCTTCAAGAAATTGGAAGATCAAATTTCGTTTTTTTGAAAATTTCTTTCAATTAGCCCTTTGCATCAAGGATTTCCATCAATGTCCATGCTGTACGAATGTTATAGTTTGCGAATGCAAAAAGTCCCTTGCCTTCTGTATTCACTGCAACAGCATATGGAAGACGCTCATCTCCGACGTGAAGTGCCTCATGCAGCTGATACAAATATGCATCATTCTTTACTGTCACGCATACAAGATTTAATCCTGCATGAAGTACACGCTGTAATGTCTCGTTCTTTAAAACATCCGTATTCTCAAGTGCAATTATAACTCTGTATCCCTGCCTCTTGTAAGCTTCCTTACACTCAAGGATCTCTTGGAACAGATGCTCTGTCGGCTCTTTTCCTGGATCTGCAAAAACAAGAATTGATTTTTGTCCCTGATAAAGTGAAGTCATCAAAACATGATCGCCAACCATCTTTCCCTCTGCTGTCACCTGCTGTACTGTCGCATCACTAAGCTCTGCCTCATGACACTTTTCGGCAATCTTTGCTGGTGCCTGACGAAGCTCAAATACACGATCTTCGCTCATAACAAAGCTGCTTGCGATACAGCTAACGCCACCATCAATCTGACGCTGTGTGGTGATGATGCGGTAAGCACCTTTCGCCAAGGAAAGTTCCTTTTCTTCTCCCGGCTCAATTGCAAGATCATCATAGTTTTGCGTCTGATAAACATCATTTTCAAAACGGGCAATCGTCATATGAAGCCAGTACTCAAGCTTACGATCAGATTTATTTACTAAAGTCAGTGTTACCTGCTTCTCTGGCTCATCTATCTTTTGAACTTCCTTTTCCATAGACTCAAAGCAAATCTCACCGTTCTTTTCGCAAACGCTCTCTGCCTTTCCTGTTACTGGATTTAAGCGTGCCAAAATACCAATAGCACGGCAAATCTCAACAAAGACAACTCTCTTTGAAACCTCGGTAATGATCTCACACTTCATACAGCCATCTGCCTCTGCCGGCCAGTTTCCTGTTCCATAATCCGGCACTGTATTTAAGCCATGATTTACATACTCCCATACCATCTTTGCAGTCACTGTGCCATCCTGTGGGAATACATTTTTTTCAGATAACAGAGAAACAATACGGCTTCTGCTTCCCATAAGCTTTTCATGACCAGCACGCGGTGCAAGCAAATATTTCTGGTAAAGCTCTGTACAGAAATTGTTCTTATATGGCAATGCAGCACGCAAATATGATGCAAGTACCTCTGCTGTAGTATCAAGAAAATCCTTATCACGAAGCGTATCAAGCATCAGACGCTTATCCTCATCTGTAAACTCAGTCATCTGTCTGAATTTTTCAAGCTCCTGTCTGTTTCCTCTTGCATTGACAAAATAGCGATTCCACGGATCACTGCTGTCTTTATCTTCCTTTACAAAGCCTTCCTCATAATCAGCGCGAATCTTCTCACACTCAGCAAGGCGAGCCTCATGCACACTCTTCATCTGTGCACCAGTACTCTTTGGCATAGCCTCAATCGGTGGGTTCAAATCAAAGCGCTCCTCGATTATGCCTTCCATCTTCTCTGGATCTGCTGCCTGCTCCATCTTTAATACAACAGACTGCTGCTCTCTCATATCAATTTTCTGACCAAGATATTTTCCATTGTAAACGGTGCATACATACAGATCACCCTTACCTGTCATAAAGGACACACTGCCATCAGATGCTGTTTTTTCTTTATGAAGTGGGAAAAGCTCACTATAATTGACAAGACAGAATAAAACAGAAACATTCTGCACCGGTACGCCATGATCAGTTACTGTTACAGTCAGCTTCGCACAATCTGCATAGCGCTCTGTTACATTCATCAGCGCATAAAGCGGTGTCTTATAAGCTATTTCTGCAGAGCTTTCCAGGTCTGAAAATGCCTTTGCATGAACAAGCATTGCCTTTGATGCAGCTGCAGTAAACCAACCCTTATCAAGTACTGGTTCTGGCTCACATGCTCCAAGATAATGCCAATCGCCATCTGCCCACACCTCAACCCATGCATGGTTGTCATCACAGTGTGCCCAACGCGGGACATAACACTGTCTTGCTGGAATACCAACACTTCTCATAGCAGATACAGCAAGTGTTGATTCCTCACCACATCGTCCGCGTGCGGAATTGCACATACCAAATGGTGCCAGAGTACGATCATCAGACGGAATATAGGTTGCCTTTTCATAACACCAGTAGTTAACCTCAAGTGCGGCCTCTACCATTGTCTTTTTATCCTTAACGCGATCAACAAGCTGTCTGTAAATCCACTCACGGCTCTTATCAAGATCCTCGTTGTTGACACGCACGCATAATACATATGTAAAGAACAGCTCTGCCGGCACCTGTTTTGCATATGGAACATTCGCATACATATCGAGTGTTGCCTTTACATAGGATGCAATCACTTCTACATCATAAGATACAATATCACACGGATGCATATATGCGTAAAGGTACTTCATGCAGACTGCCTCGTCCTCATCTGCGCTTTTAATCCACGCATCTATCTCACTCTTTTTGTTCGGACAGCAAGCCATCCACTCTTCATACTGCTTTTCAATTTTTTCCTTCAAAGACAGCTCTAATGCTAACAGCATTTCTTATCTACCATTCCTTTCTCATTAAATCTTTATTCTGTCAGCTCAACCTCCAGCACGGTATCTACTGCATCTGGCAGAACTGGATCTGGTCCAAGATTTGCAAACACGATATCTGGGTAATCGGTATGAACCCAGCTGTCAGAAATCGGTACCTCACTTCCATCACATAAAAGACGTATCTTCTTTATTAGTGGTGAATGTATGTTCTCTGTTACTATAATTAGTATATCATACTTCACAAGAAATCACAAGCACGAAATTGATAATTGCCTGTATAATAATTCGACAAAATTCGACAGCATTGTCTAATTATTCAACAAATTTTCTTAGCCTGCTAACTGACTTTTATAATTGGTAAGAATTAGAATCGTTTAACGTCAGGCTCTCCGGACGACAGGATGTTTCATTTGATAGTTACAATGGTTATTACTATGATATTCATTGTCAGTCACGTTCTTCATCCGTCAACTGGCATTTTCCTTTAATTTCTCAATGTGCAAGTTCAAAGGATGTGATTTTTCCCGATTTAATAGCATAAATTTTTTAATTAAATGTGCCTTTTATGCTGTTAGATCTGTTATATTCAGAAGATATCGACATTAAAGATTTAGAAAAATATTTCTTGGCTTCATCCCAGGGGCAAGCCCTGGGTTTTCGCCTAAAAATTTTATAACAGATCCAAGTGACTCTGGCAAAATAAATTTTGTAACAAGCTGCAGCGGTGTTGCCCCCATTGCCAGTGCAGCTTCTAAAATGCCATTTCCTGTATCGAGAAGGGAATTTTCAAATAAGCGTGTCAAAAGCGGTATCGCGTTTACTGTAAGAGGCACAATTGCTGCTGTTGCTCCAATTCTCGTTCCTATTAAAAACTTTGTAACTGGCATAATTGCAACCAGAAGAACAACAAATGGTGTACTTCTTACAATATTAATTATCACATTGATGATATTATAAATCACCACATTCTGGTATAACCCGCCCTTTCTTGTAAAGATCAGCACGATTGCCAGAACAAATGCGACAATCGTTACAATAATCAGGGCTATTCCAACCATGTATAATGTCTCTGCAAATGATGTTAACAGCTTATCATTTGATATTCCAAGAAATTCTTCAAGTGCCATATTTTTTCTCCTTTGCGTCTTCCTTATTGATTCTCTTTAACAGCTTGAGGATCGCTTTTGTCGTTTTTGGATCAAGTGCACTAGTTGATTCATCGCTAAGCAAAATAGATGGATCTGTTGCCAAGGCTCTTGCAATTCCTACTCTTTCTGCATAGAAAAGATAAAATTTGTTTTCTTTTTGTTTTCTTTTCTGTTGGTTGAAAGTATAGCAAAAGCCCACGATTTTCATCGTGAGCTTTTACTTTAAATACTTATTTTGATACCAGATTGCTACGTGCTTTGCACTCTCGCAATCTTCAAAAACATTTATATTTCAGCGTAATAATATCGCTGTCCTTTTTTTGTATCCATATGAAAAAATGATATATCATAAAGTTTCTTTAAATTTTCTTCACATAGACATTCATTTGTATTTCCTGCTGCAATTACCTGCCCGTCTTTTAGCATAATCAGACGATCACAATAAATTCCAGCCAGATTGATATCATGAAGCACCATAAGCACAGATACGCCTTCCTGTCTGTTTAATTCCGAAAGCGTCTGCATGATTTCAATCTGGTTTTTAATGTCAAGGCTTGCAATCGGTTCATCAAGAAGCATCCAAGGTGTGGTTTGTGCTACCGCGCGTGCAATCACAATCTTTTGTTTTTCGCCGCCGCTTAAGATAGCAAATTTTTTATCCTTAAGCTTATCTGCTTTTGTGAGCGAAAAAGCGCGATAAACTGCTTCTTTATCACCGATTGAGGTTCCCTCAAATCGTCCCTGATATGGTGTACGTCCTGTCATCACGATCTCCTCTGCCGTAAAGTCTGTCTCAATATCTGTCTTCTGCGGCACAAATGAGAGCAGTCTTGCAAGCTTTTTTCGCGGATAATCGTCAGCCGGCACATCACCAATTTTCATGCTTTCTTTACTCTCTGTTTTTAAAAATGCGAGTACATGACGCAGAAAGCTCGATTTCCCGGCTCCGTTTGGCCCGATAATTCCATAGATGTGACCTGGCTCAAGGGTAAGCGTGATATCTTTTAAAATTGGATGATCCATCCCCTCTGGTGTCCAGGTCAGATGATTGCTTACAATATCTACTGATTTGAGCAAATCCATTCCCGATGCCGATTCTTTTTTATTTCCTTGTCGACTCACGATTGTTTTCTCCTTTTTTGATTTTACGCTGTTCACGAGGGTATTCTACGAAAGCGGCTCGCCGCTAACCTAGGTTGTGGGCCGCAAACGTTAGAAATTTCTCACGCCAACTTCTTCTTAATTAGCAGAATCAGATATGGTGCCCCGACAATTGCTGTCAGCACACCAACTGGCAGTTCTCCCGGTGCAGTCACTGTGCGCGCTAACGTATCGCAAATCATCAAGAAAAATCCGCCTCCAAGAATCGCCCCAGGCAAAATTCTTCGATAATCATCACCAAGCAAAAATCGTACAATATGAGGAATCACTAGTCCGACAAAACCAATCACACCGCTGACGGAAACACATGCGGCAACCATCACCGATACTACTAAAATCAAAATTCGGCGTATACGTGCTGTCTCGATACCAAGACTCTGTGCCGTCTCCTCACCCATCGCCATCAAATTCAGATCCTTTGACAAGACAATGCAGACACAAAGACAAATCATTTCACAGATAGCAACATAACAAACCTTCACCCACACTGCAGATGAAAAGCTTCCCATTGTCCACAGATAGACTTGTTCGATCTTATCATGATTAAGGGACATAAGAAGTGACATCACAGCTGAAAAAAGTGTACTGATTGCCGTTCCTGTAAGAAGGATACCTATTGTCTTTGCTCCCTTTTTCATGCCTCCAATCAAATATACTAGCATAATTGTTAAAATCGCACCAATAAAAGCACACACACCAATAGTTCCAATCCCCAAAACACTCACCTGTACACCCAAAAGAATAGCAATCGTTGCGCCAAGTGCGGCACCTGAGGATACACCTAAAATATGCGGATCAGCAAGCGGATTTTGAAAAATCCCCTGAAACACGCCTCCCGCTGCCGAAAGTCCTGCGCCAACAAGCGCGGCAAGCAAAACTCGAGGCAGGCGAACCTGCAAAATTATATAGCGCTGCATCGTGCTATACGCTGATATATCCATAAATTGGCCTATACCTGGAATACCAGACAGCGCAAGCTTAATGCTCCCTATTATGCCAATCTCTGCAGATCCAACACTTAGGGAAATGGCAGCTCCCACAAAAAGAAGAGCTGCCATGCAAACATAAATATACAAATATGTTTTTTTCTTTTCCATTACTTTTCTAATGCTGCCTTTACGTAAGCAACCTCATCGGCCTTTGCGTTACAGTTAAATATCTGACCAAGTGTGATTACAGTCTCATCATCTTCTGCATCAACATAGATAACAGGAATATTGGCATCGTCAAACTTTGCCTTTTCCTCAGCAGAATACTCGGCATCTGCAACAACAACTGCCGGAGCCTCTAAAACAACGTCCTCAACACTTTTTTGTTCATACTCGGCATCCTCACTAACTACACCGATTTCCTTTAACAGATCGAAAACTTCCTCGCTTGCAGCGTAAACGCTCTCTGGGCAAGATTCGATATTGTACTCTACAACACCACTTTTTACATTAACCGGATACTCAGTCTCTGATGGGAAGCACTCTGGATGAAGCATCTGTGCTAACTCTACAACAGCATCTGCATTTCTCGGTCCCTGACGATCAAGCATGTTAGTATCAATAGTCTCTACAAAACCATTCTTTACTGCACTCAACTCAGTATACGGATCTGTTGTGCAGAAACCTTCCTCATTATAAGCATTTAAGATAACATACTGCGGATCCTTCTCCAGAAGTGTCTCTGTGGAATATGACCATCCCTCCACATCTGATGCAATGTTGTCACCGCCTGCCGCTGTCAGAATACCATTTACGAAAGTATCTCCTCCAGCTGTATAATCGCCGTACTCACCGTATCCAACTACATAATAAACTGTCGGATTCTCATCAACATTTGCCAGACGATCAGAAACATAGTCCATCTTTGTCTGCATTTCATCAACGGTCTTTTCTGCTGCTTCTTCACAGTTTACAGCCTCGCCAACCAAGCTGATCATATCATAAACGCCTTCCATATCGCCCTCATCATAGAGATACAAAACAGGAACACCAGCATCATCAAGCTGCTTTACTGCATCATCTGAAAAATGAGTAGAGGCAAGAACCAGATCTGGCTCCAGGCTTAAAATTTTCTCAATATCTGCATTTGAAATACTGCCAACAGACTCAACCTCGCTGACTGCTGCCGGATAATCGCAGTAATCGGTTCTTCCGACTAATTTATCACCTGCACCGATTGCATACAGAATCTCTGTCATATTGGGTCCCATGGATACAATCTTTTCAGGCTCCTCATTAATTGTAATTTCAGTGCCGTCTGTTCCTGTTAATGTAAGCGGATAGCTAACCTCGCCAGACTCCTCAGATTCGCCTGCCTCAGATACTGCTTCTGTCGCTGATTCAGACTTAGCTTCGCTGCTTGCCTCTTTTGCTGCCAATACAGATGTACTTGACGCCACAAGTGCTCCACACATAATAATTGCCTGCATCTTCTGATACTTTCTCATAAAACTCCTAACTGCAGATTTTTTCTGCATCACATATTCTTTTGCGCTCTATATTATAACGAACTATGGCCTGTATTTCAAGCAAATTATTTTGACTCCCAGTTTTGACAAAACCTTATCTTATTTCATATGGCATGATTAACATATCACAAATGGAATGAAGCGGCAGCATTGACAATTACAAAACTATCTTTTTACGCCAACTAATTTGCAAAGCTTTTCCATTACGACGTCTCTCCAATTCGAATTTCTTATTTCATCCTGCAACAGTTCCCTCCACTTCTCATCATTCACAATATTATCTTCATATCGTGCTTTCTGCCACTCTGTCTCTTTAGGAACACAGAATACATTATTAGCAAAATGAAAATTTTCTCCTTCATCAAAGCAGCAAATTTGTATCGGATTTTCATTATAAAACAGATTTCCATACCATTCTGCTAAAATTCCCTGATCATATACGGCAATGCCTCTTCCATCTCTCATACTGATATTGTAGCGCAGAATGGTCTTTTCACAGTCTCTATTGTGATTAAGCTTCATGCAGTCCAGCCAAAATCCACCTTCATTGTCATGCGAATAGTTATACTGAAATACTGTAGTCCCCGCAGTTCCCCAATCCGTATCAAATGCTGTTCCATCATTTTCAAACATTCTGGTTCGTGCCACTTCATTTCGCTGAATCAGCGCATCCCGTGTCGCGCAAACCCAGATACCAGCAATCAGCTGGGTATCTTCAAGTGTACCAAGTGCTCCTGCATCAAAACAAACATTACTATCAATCAGCGGTGATATGCAATTTGCCACAATAACTCCATCTGATCCAGTTCGTTCAATCCTATTTCCACGCACAACTACATGTGTATGATGAATATCATTTATAAAATCTTCCTGCTGATTTACACGTATACCACTTGTTCTAACATCGTGAATGTAGTTATTACTAATAACGATGTCATGAAGATGATCTTGAGCTGATGTACGACCTGGAAAGGTAACATACACAGCCCCATTCCAATACATGCTCTGGTATGCTGGCATTGCCCGTCGATTTTCACCGTCTACCTCAAAGATTTCACAATCTGAAATTTCGATTCCTGCTGTAATTCCCTCTGGCTTTGCACTAATGCAAATTCCCTGACGCACACATCTTTCGCTGCTATGATTACAAATACGAAGTCCCTTTACTTTCCAATAGCTCACTCCATCAAGTAATATCGCTGCATATGCACCATCTCCATCAATCAAAGGTGCTTCTCCGTCCCCATAAACACCAACCTGCGCAAAATTAAAACGATCTCCATCTCCATGAAGGCAAAGCATTCCCTTCCACACACATCCACATTTCAAAAGCAGTTTGTCTCCTTCTCCAAACACAATCCGATTTGCAGCTTCAAGACTTTTTAACGCTTCGTCTGGCGTAATTCCATTATTTTTATCATTTCCATTAACAGCATCCAAATAAAATATTCTTCCCATATTTCGCATCCTCTTCTATTTACTCAATTTTCGCACCAACTTTTCTTACGATATCCATTCGAAAAGCTCCAGGCCATGCAACTAGCCAGTTTGACGCACTTCCCATTACCGATTGGCGTGACAATTCAAAACTTTCATCCTGACTTCCCTTTGGTCTTACATGGCCATCTATAATCATCGTTCCATCTGATACATGCTGGCAGCCATTTCTCCATATTGCTTTTGCCCTTTCAATCCATCTTGTCTGACCAGTTTGTTCTCCCAACTCATATAACTCTGGCACATAAGATAATGCAAATGAATCCATTCCTTCATGCACAGTCGATACAAGAGTACCACCAAATGAATCATATCCAGTTTTTCCAAGTGTTGTTTCTTTAGAAAATTTTTCGGTACAGGAATACTGCCATGTTGAAAGGTACCACGCGGCATTTTCAGCAAGTACTAGCCATTCCTCTGATTTATCTTCACGATACATACTTACTGCACCTTTTAACAGTGGAATTGCTGATTCCTTATCAATTGAGAAAATATCAAGTGCTCCTGCTGTCGTAAAGCCCTGCTCAGTCAATTCTTTTCCATACCAGCGTAGTGCTTTTTTCGCTGCCTTTAAATAGACCTGATTTTTGCTTCTTCGATAGCCTTCCACTAACGGAAGTGCAAGAAATGCTCCAACTGACCCTTCTTCAATTGCCACACTTCCGTCTTCATGCCAACACTTTGCAAATGCCCCGCTTTCTTTCTGGACACGAACCGCAAAGTCGCAAATTGCAAATGCAGCATCCAGATATAATTTTCGTTCTTCTTTTAGCTTTACAGATAAATCATATGCATCAAAAAATTCAACTCCTGCTGTTCCAAGATTACATGCCTCCAGGTAGCGCACTTGTCCTGGATCATAATAGCTGTGGACAACACCAATAGGAAGAGATGCATATTTTATCCACGAATCCAATACGGCAAATCCCATACGACGAGCTTCCATATCTTCCGGATGTTTAATTGCTTCGCATAGTAATTCATTTGCCAATAATGCATTCTGTCCACACCACCCAATTTCATATTTATTATATCTACGCTTTTCCCAGTTTTCATTTTCCCATGCCAATCCGATGTTAAATCCGCAAAAGCCATTGGCTTCTTCTGTATAAAGCGATTTTGCATAATCAATTCCGTATGACCATACCTCTGTTAATGAAAGTGGATTTTTTGATATCGCATAATTTTGTTTCCATGAAAAGTCAAGTACACGATGATATCCGGCTCTTTGCTGTGGATGCTCCTCAAAAACAATCCATACGCAAAATTCCGTTCTTGGCTCCATCTTTGTCTGGAATGCATCTGCATACCGATACAAACGAAGCTGTTTGGGTGACTCTTCTTCTGGCCATAAAATACGATGTACCATTTGCTTAGAATTTTTTTTGTAAAACAGACTACAGGATTCTCCATCATTTGCTTTTCCAATAAGTGATACACTTATTTTTTCATCCTGTGACATTGTCATCGCTGGAATAGCTGCGCGGTGCCAGCCATATACCCATGGTACTCCATTATATCGATCTCCTTCATACTCGCAAAATGTACCAAATCCATTTCCATTATAATTAATTCCTGGAATCAAATAAAATTCACTTGAATAACAAGTTTCCAATTCCATGCACATTTTCTTGACTGGCTTACACTGACGCCTCCACTCAAAAATTCCATCTTCAAGTATTGTTAATGTATCCTCTGCATCACTGCATCCTATTAACCTTGCAATCTGTATCTCACCAGAAAAAAATAATATATCCTGTCCTTTTTTCATATATCGTATCATAACCAAGCCTCCTGTTCTTCCCCATTAAGCCAATTCCAATTATCCAATTTTCTTAACACTTCCAAACGAAACGCGCACGGCCATGCAACTAGCCACTGACTTACACCAAAATAATTACCATTGTTTCCCCATCTCGTATGTAAAATTCCTTCATCACAGCTTCCTCTTGGACGCACACCAGTCTCACCGATCATCAACGTACCATCAGAAATTCCTTGAGATGCATTGTACCAGATTGCAAACGCTCTGCTCTCCCACTGTGTATTCTTAGTAAATATTGCAAGCTTTTTTAAATCCTCCACATAACACAATGCAAATGGATCAATATGATGATGCGAGGTTGAAACTGCTGTTCCACCAAATGTGTCATAACCCATCTTTCCAAGAATAGAATCACTCGGATATACAACACTCTGATGCCACTGCCATGTTGATAAATACCATGCTGCCTTCTGTGCCATTTTCAGATAGCGCTCGAATCCCGTGGCTTCATATAGCATAATTCCACCTTTCAACAAAGGTATTACTGATTCCTTGTCAATGCAACACGTATCCAATGCACCAGATGTGCCATATCCACAATTTTTAAATTCTCTAAAATAATATGAATATGCTCTCACAGCAGCTATGTTATATTTTTCTTTATGTGTTTTTTCAAAAGCCTTTACAAGTGGCAAAATAAGAAATGCGCCTGCTGTTCCTTCTAGTGTATGGACCGAACCGTCACGATTCCAGCTCATTGCAATTCCACCATCCAGTCGCTGATGTGCCATCGCAAAATCGCAGATTTCAAGAGCTGCTGTCAGATATTGCGTTCTTCTGACACCAATTCGTTCACACTGTTCATATGCTTCTATCAGTTGGCAACCTGCAGTGCCCAAATTGCAAGCATCAATTAAACTATCTTCCGGATCATATCTGGTCAAAAGCAGTCCCTCTTTACTACGTGCTTTTTGGGTCCACCAATCCAAAACGGCCAGACCTTTTTTCAATGAATCCTTATTTCCATTCATCTGATAATCATATAAAAGAGAAACCGCAAGAGATGCATTCTGACCACACCATCCGATCTCATATTTCATCTCTTCCCGTTTTACCCATTCATTTCCATCCCAACGAAAACCAATATTAAAAGCATGAATTTCACCATCATGTGTATACAGTTTTTTCGCATATTCCACAGACCAGTTCCAAATTGTCTGAGCACTTTGTTTTAGATGTAGTCTTTTTATATTTTGTTTCCAAATATATAACATCATTTTTTCATCTGCATCACACTGATCACTGAAGAAAATCCATCCCTTAAATTCACATCTTGGCTTGATTTTACCTATGTATTCTGGCATAAAACAGTCCGCCATCAAATATTGTGGACTCTCCGTTTCTGGCCAAATTAGACGATGCACTGCTTTTTTATTCTGTATAAACATGCTGCCAGATGCAGTATCTGACGAGCATACTGCCAGACTTACCCGATTGCCTTTGCTTACAGTAGCTCCTGGCACTGCTGTTCTATGATAAGCAAAACTATAAGGAATTCCATCCTTCTCAAGACCTTTGTATTCATGATCCTTTCCCCACGGATTCTGGTCATAGGAAACAGCCGGTACCACAATATGTTTTGCCTCAAAACAATCCTCCAATTCCATACACATATGATCTGTTTCTTTAGCAGTTTTACAAGTCCACTCTACTACATCACCTTCGTGAAACACAAATGAATCAAACCGATCTGTTTGCTTTTTTATCCTTGCTGCAGGCTCATTATTAACAAAAAACAAAAATTCGGTCGCTGTTTCTTTCATTTCTAACTTCATATTTCTGCCCTGCCTTTCAATTATTTTCCCACTTTTCAGTATTCATCATCCTTACTGATTTCGATATTCCTGTGGACTAATTCCCACATATTTCTTAAAATAATGAGTAAAGTATGATGCTGTTCTCATTCCTGTCATCTCAGCAATTTTCTGTATTTTTATTGTTGGGTCTTTTAATAGTTTCTTTGCTAATACAGTTCGCTGATCACTAATATAACTATTGATTGACTGTCCTGCTGTCTCTTTATAAATTCTTGACAAATAGGCTGGATTAAGTCCAACATAATCT